>Ga0154710_135_pt5 | contig 20776 bp, 24 predicted proteins | sample Rifle2008BG13ft_FD_105570 | JGI IMG/M metagenome (GOLD analysis project Ga0154710, IMG submission 105570) | Candidatus Bathyarchaeota archaeon RBG_13_38_9
CCATATTATGAAGAAGCAAGAATCGCTTCAACACCAATAACTCCAGGAGAACTTGAAATCTCTTCAAACGTCCAAGTAACCTATGCATTCGAATAGACTAACGAATTCTCACAAAAGGAATAACATAACACGATTTTTAAAATTCACTTTGATTTTGACCGTCAGTTTTCTTGAATTCTAGATGTACCATTTCATTGATTCCAGGTCTCCCCATCTCTGAATACTCCTCATCACTGAGATGCATATCTATAGTCAGTTCTCCCACACTATGCATTCCACCTGGACCGCCAACTACTATGTTTCCTGGAAAAATGTTTCCAAATGCCTGTTGCACTTGTTTTGTAAGATCTTGTGCCATCTTCTGGTCCTCAGTCTTTGGAATAGGTTCAATCCTACTCTTCATACTTGGTCGAGTCAACATCAAGCGTACCATGTTTTGACCCAGACTTACAACCTGCTTAACCTTCAATCGCATAATCATCATATTCGCCATCAATATTCATTAGCTGTCTTCAATAGTCGTTAACGAGTAATAAAAACTCTGTGACTTCATAAACACAACACTAATGATAGGGTCTAAAAGAAGGATTTATCTGATATCAAATAAACCATCAGATTATTCATCAACATAATGCTGACAAGAATTGATTTAAGATTTTTTCGTAAACCTTTGGACACAACTAAACAGTTTTTCTACCAGGATTATCTGTGACATTAGCAGCAGCCCGAAAAAAACATATGGACCTAGCTTTGGGAAACATCTTAGGTTCATGTTTTACAAATCTAACCCTAATATTGGGTTTTAGTCTTGCAGCTTCAGCATGTCCAGTTAATATGACAATTTTCTTTGAACTGATAATTATTTTATCACTAATCAATCTTGCACTTTGGAGATTGCTAGCAGATAGCCGGATAAGCTTCCTGGATGGACTTGTTTTGATTTTTCTCTATTTGATATTTCTAGGGTCTACCATAGGTGTCCAATTGTTCACATTAACTCCGGAACATATTTCTTATATCCTTGCTGCCTCGGCAGCGATCTCGGCTCAAATTGTTGGAGCTTCTGTGAGTGTAATAGTAGCAATCATTTTAGGATTTTATCTTACAAGAGATCTTCCGATCAAAAACATCATTCAAAAGAGATTAGGCAGTACTAGACCAAAATATTAAGAAAACTAAACTTTGGCCACGCGTGCATGTTTTACATCAACTATTTCGATATCGAATGTCATAGTATGTCCAGCCAATGGATGATTCAAGTCAACCACGATGTAGTCTTTTTTTACATCTTGAACAAGAGCTCTTCGCTTAATACCATCTTCAAACTGTATTTCAACAGTCACATTTTTACGGAGCTTCGCTCCTTTTTTAAATATCGATTTATCAACTTTCTGAATCAGTTTCTTATCTTTTTTGCCAAATCCCTTAATTGGCGACACTTTCACTTTCTTTTTATCGCCTTTCTCTAATCCAATTATCCCCTGCTCTAATCCAGGCAAGAGATCCTGTGACCCAATTTTTGTTTTAACAGGTTTTTTGCGTCGTGTCGATTCCACGATCTTTCCATTCTCAAGTTTTGCAGTAAAATGAAACTTCACTGTGTCTCCTGTCTTGATTGGCATTTGTCATCATCCTTTTCGAGGCACTTTGATGTCATTGCTAATAAGCTTTGATAGAACACAATTTGATTTTCTTAGAAGTAATTGATGCGGCTGTTAACACTTTAAGCTTGTGCCATAACAAGATTTTAATATAGGTTTAGAATATTCGAATGTTCGAATACTCTTGCCATCCGATAGTGAACCCACAATCTACAAAATGCAATCAGAATTCTGCAAAACTCTAACCAATCCTAAAAGACTAGAGATCCTTCATTTACTCGAGAAAGGTGAAAAGTCTGTAACTGAACTTGCCAAACTTACCAACCTAAGACAGGCCAATGTATCACAACATCTAGCAGTAATGCGACACACGAGAATTATCAAAGAGAGAAGGTTTGGCAATAATGTCTACTATTCCCTTGCACATCCCAAGATTACGCAGGCATGTAACATGATACGAACCATCTTGACAGAACAGTTAATCAAAGATGTCAAATCAACCACGTCGAGTTGGAACGAGTAAGAAAACGGAGAAATAAACAATGCAAATAAAGAAATCTAAAAAAAATTCTGAAATTCAAAGTTCAAAAATTATAAATCATCTCGGAGGTGAGAACTTTGACTGAACAAAAGAACAAACTCCTGATAGTTTGCTCAAAGGGCACCCTCGATATGGCTTTTCCACCCCTCATGATGGCCACAACTGCTGCATCAATGGATTGGGAAGTTCACCTATATTTCACTTTTTGGGGCATGGACATGATAACAAAGAAGAAGAGCCTCAAACTATCTCCAGTTGGAAACCCATCATTGCCGATGCCCAATATACTTGGAATGCTACCTGGAATGACTGCAATGGCAACCAAGATGATTAAGAGTAAAATGAAGAAAATCAACATGCCAACAATCGAAGAAATGATCAAGATGGCGAAAGATATGGGAGTAAAATTCCATGCTTGCACACCTACAATGCAATTGAGTGGAATAACAAAAGAAGATCTAATCCCAGAAGTAGACGATTTGATTGGAGCAGCTACATTCATTGAACTATCAAGAGATGCAACTACAACCCTCTTCATCTAACATAGAAGGAAAAAACTATGAGTGAAAATAAACCCGGCGCAACACTTGATGTACGAGGACTATTCTGTCCAATTCCCATAGTTAAATTAGTAGAAGAAGTAAAAAAACATCCTACTGGAACTGTAATCGAAGTCTTAGCAACAGACCCCGGAACTGTAGCTGACATTCCAGCATGGGCCAAATCCTCAGGCAACGAAGTTCTTGACAGCAAAAAAGAAGAAAACGTCATCAAGTTTCTGATCAAGAAAATTAAATAATTCCTTACCGGAATAATGTGGACTTATGTCCACTAATCCAATCTTTTTTTTCCTAACAGCCATCCTACCTTACATAGCATTAATCATACTCATAGATGGCATCATATACCGGTTGTACAAATGGGCTCGAAGACCCAAAGCAGCCGCAACTTTTACAGTTTATCCCGCATCGAAGGGACTGACAAGAGCCCTACCCAAAATCCTCGGACAGATTTTCCTATTTCCAAAACTTCTTCGAGAAGAAAAAGCTCTGTGGATGGGGATATTGCTGTTCCATCTATCTCTAGTGATGGTTATAGTCAGTCATTACAAAGTCTTTTTCAGATACTTGTGGTTCTGGGAAAACCTAGGTGTTTCTGCAAATTCATTCGCATTAATATCGGACCTGTTTGATGGAGCAACAGGCGTAATCATGGTCACATCCTTAGTATTTTTATTCGCACGTCGGTTTCCGAAATTCCTTCGCAAACTATCAATTCCAGAAGATTATCTCGTATTATTGCTGATTTTAGGAATAGCAATTTCAGGGATCTACATTCGTTTCATATCAACGATAAACCTTCTTGAATTGAGAAGATACTTTTCAAGCTTAGTTGCCTTTACACCCTCTAACCTGCCAACGGATCCCATCTTTCTATTTCATTACAGTCTCGTATTGATTCTGATGATTTACTTCCCATTTGGGAAGCTAATTCATACCATCGGAGTAGGTTTAACACAATTACTTGTTAGGATCAGGGTGAAATAATATGCAACCTACAGAATTGGCGGCTATACTTGAACAGAAACTCACCAGACCTTCTATTTACCATCTTGATGTATGCACTAGATGCAACGCTTGCACCGAAAGATGTCACATGTACATTGAGACCAAAGATCCCATTCACTCACCTGCATACAAACTCGCACTTCTACGTAGAGTTCATAAACGATATCATACAATTGCAGGAAAAATTGCGCCAAAACTCTTCAAAGCAATGGAACTCAATGAAGATAATTTAAAAGAAATATCAAGCGCGATGTTTGAATGCACAGGCTGCAGGAGATGTACAACCCATTGTCCGTTAGGAATTGATCCCCCATGGTTAATCTCGACAGGGAGATTTCTTTCTTTCAAAGCAAATAAATCACCTGAAATGCTTTCTATGTTATCCAACATGGCAGTTGAGAAGGCCAAGAATATTTCACAATATTCGGATCTATATTTACAACAGATCAAAGAACTGGAGGTTCAGCTACAAAAAGAAATCAAAGATCCTAATGCAAAGATTCCAGTGAAAAACAAAGATGCAGAACTTGTTTACATACCAATTGCTGGCGCCCATACAATAATGCCGGCAGCAAAAATATTCAACGCGACCGGTGAGAACTGGTCTTTGAGTCAACTTGACTCAACTAATTATAATTACTTTTTAGGTAACGTTGAAGCGGCTAAAGAAGTCACGGGTGAACTAATTAAGGAAGCTGAGAATCTCGGAGTCAAAACTGTAGTCATGTCAGAATGTGGCCATGGTTTCCGTATAATGAGACACCTTGCAACAAAATGGTTCAATAGAACATTACCTTTCGAAGTCAAGAGCATAGCCGAGGTTATGGCGAAATACATAGAGGAGAATGTCGTTAAGTTAGATCCTTCTCGAAACCCTGGAATAGTGACATATCATGATCCTTGCCAATTAGGTAGAAATGGAGGAATTTATGAAGAGCCACGAATGATACTTAACCAAGTTGTAACTGAGTTCAGAGACCTCACACCAAACAGAGAATATAATTGGTGTTGTGGAGGTGGAGGTGGGCTTGTAGCGTTACCTGAATTTAAAGACCTAAGAATGAAAACTGGAAAGAAAAAAGTCGAACAGATAAGAGAGACAAAAGCAAATATCATAACTTCAATGTGTGAAAATTGCCGCCTACAACTCATAGACCTGAATGATTATTACAAACTTGGACTAGAAATCACATCATTATCAGATCTTATGGCTAACGCTATCATTCACTAATCAAATTCAAGGTGATGAATAATTAAAAGAACAAAAGAACAAACACAAAAAAGCTATAATATATTCGTAATTTCCTGGATAATCATCTTAATTAGTCTTAGTTGGGCAATTCAATTTTCAGATGCCCAAGAAACTCAAACAATTGATTGTACAGATTGCCATTCCAGAGTGATGGAAAGACACCAGTTTCCAAATTATCCCTGCACATCTTGTCACAACCAAGACATGTCAACCATCACGTTAAGAACTGGCTCAATAATTCCTCTGGAAGAATCTGGTCCCTTATGCGCCCAATGCCATAATGATATTCATAATGCTTGGAAAGAAGGAAACCATGGAATAACTGAACTCAAATGTGTTGAATGCCATGACCCACATTTTGAAAATAAGAAATCTCCCATATCGACTCCGAAATCGGTAACATTCTCATCAGTTCTTCAGATGATATCCGCTACAGGAGCCTTCATTGGCATCTTATTAACCGTTCTTGCAGCAATTAAAGTAAAATAACAAAAAAAGTTCTTTGTAATTCGATAACGCGCGCGCATATTCGTATTATCTTTTAAAAGGACTAATTTCAAAATTTTATCTATTTTCACCTAGAGATTGCTTAGTTGGATAAAGTGTCTAACGAAGTCCACGTCTAAATCTATGTCTACCGGGCATCCAAATCCCCTTTTTCTTTTCTATTTTTGAAGCTCGACTATTTATGAGTCGAAGGTATATTTCGTCAGCAATTTCTTTATCCACTGCTACCTGCGAAAGTTCTAATTGAAAAACATATGTTGGAAATGTCTGAATCATTTTAATACGCGTTCCTGGAAGTATTCCCATTGATATCATTCTTTGAAGTTTTTTTGAATCCTTCGTTTGAAGGTGGGCTACATCGCCTTCCTGTCCAGCAATCATACCCGATAATTTTGAAATTATTCCAGGTGTCTGATGAATTTCATCAAGACAACATTTGCCTCTTGGTATAGGTTTACCATGTGGACAAAGACGCGGATGTCCTAAGAGGACGCAAATATTATCATCTACACCTCTACGCAGTCCATGCTCAAATTTACATGCTGCTTCCTCCAAGAAATCTTTTGAAGCATCGATTATATCGGTCAATAATCTTTCAGCAAGACGATGTCTCCTGATTACATTAGTAGCCTCTTTTAGTCCTGTTGTTGTCAATTCAAGTTTGCCCACTTTAAGATTGATCAGTTTAAGATTCTGTAACTCCTTGAGTCCATCATCATTCTCCGTCAAGTCAAGCTTTTTTAAGGTGCAGATTTCTTCCTTTTCTTTGCCAATTATCCACAATCTTTCAAGAATCTCTTCGGATTCGTCGCTTAGATTTGTCAACTTGTACTTCTCCTTAGTTTTTTAAGAAGCTTCAATAGTTTCGATTCAGCTGCAATCTCGAAACCACAGTTGGGACATTTAATAAAATTGCAGGACCCTGACATAATCGTAGGGCAATTTTTACAGGCCGCTGTTGCTTCATTTTGATCGAATTCATATCCACACAAAGCGCATTTCAAATTAGTATACCTGCCAAATTCAACAAGTTATTTAGTAAAAATCCAACCAAGAAAGCGAATGGGAATATGAATAAAGCCATTGCAATTGCAGTTTTTATGCCTCGCTCTTTAATGTTTATGAAGAGTTGTGCGATGCATGGAAGAAAGAGCGTCAAGGTAACAGTGGCTACCAACATAGAATTTCCAGAGAGAAGCCCGCTACTATGGAGATCGAATAGACCGGCGGCGCCATAATCTCTTCTAAAAAACCCAAATAAAAATGCTACAGATGCCTCTGCAGGCAAACCTATCCATTGAACTGGATAACTAAGTAACATTACCGCTAGATCAAAGACTCCTAAGATCTGACCTATCCATATGACTACGCTGGCAAGAATGAAAATTGGGAAGACCTCGATGAAGTACCATTCCATTCGCGTGTAGGTCTTTACCAATACATTTTTCAGTTTAGGAATTCGGATTGGCGGTAATTCTATGAAGAAACTTGGAGGTTCGCCTGTTACAACTTTTGAGGTTAGAAATCCTATTATTAAAAAAACCAAGATGATAGTTGTCGCCCAGATCAATATAGCAATTGGATTTCCTGAAAGTATTGCAAATATGACTCCGAGTTGTGCTGAGCATGGTATTGCAAGAGCTAGAAGCATAGTCGCAATTATACGTTCTTTATTAGTTTCTAATGTTCGAGTTACAATCGTAGCCATAGTATCACATCCAAACCCAAGTGTCATAGGGATAACAGCTCTACCACTTAATCCAATTTTCTTGAATACTCTATCCATTAATAATGCTAGTCTAGGAAGATATCCAGTATCTTCAAGAAAAGCAAAGACAAAGAAAAATAATGTAACAATAGGCAATATTATCGAAACAGCGTATCGAATACCCAAAGTGATTATTCCGTAATCGCCTATGAAGAGTTCTTGAAGAATTTTGAAAGGAATAATATTAACAACTAATGATGTTGCTAGTGGGTTGACTATTTTACCAAAAATTTCTTCCTCAAGGAACTCTACAATTAATTGAGCACCCAAAACTCCAACAAATTGGTATATTCCAAAGTAAAGTACAAAAAATAGGATAGGAAAGCCGGTGATCGGGTTAATCATTGCATTACTTATTTTATCTGATAAGGAAGGTTTGGCTAATTTAGAAGAAATTATGACGCTATTTGCGATCTTTGCACCGGCTTGTCTTCTCCTGAGAGCTATAACATAGTTTAAAGGGTAACTATATCGCACTTCTGCTTTTTCAATCACTTCACAAAGTTTCGTGTAATTTTCTGGTTCACTTTCTTGGATTAGTTCATGGATCTCAGCATCTCTTTGAAGAAGTAATAATGCGATGGATCTCTTCGATAATCCATAATTCTTAGAAATTAATTCTTCCAAAGTTTTAACAAAAAATTCCAAAGGTTCGCCATATTGCACCCTCAGACTTTCTGTAACGTTATTTTTAGGTTTCACAGAAGATGAAATTTCTTCTCGAAGTTTATCCATTCCTTGTCCTGTCACTGCAACAGTTTTTATAACCCGGATTCCAAGTTTGTCCTCGAGAAATTTCGAATCAATCTTTAAACCAGCTTTTTCCGCTTCATCGTACATGTTTAGAATTAAGATTATTCTCAAATTGGCTTCAATTAGCTGCAGTGTTAAAGCAAGCATTTTCTGTAAATTTTTTGAATCAACAACATTGAGAAGAATATCTGGGTTCTCTTTAAGTAATATTTTTCTGGCAACACTTTCTTCTTCACTTATGGATGCCAGAGAATACATTCCTGGAGTGTCAATTACTTCATATTGAATATCTCCAATTCTTGCTGTCCCTCTTGAGACTTCTACTGTTGTACCCGGATAGTTAGAAACAATTACATAGCTTCCCGTTAGAGAATTAAAAATTACACTTTTACCAACATTTGGAGACCCTACAATAAAGATCTTCGGATGATCATAATTTGAATCGGAAAATTTATTTTTGGTTAAATGGGATACACGTGAAATTAGGGTCATCTAAATCTATACTATATACCTAAATCGGATGATTTAAATGAACTTCCAAAAAAAGTAGGAACAAACAAGGGATTCCCAAACATATTTAGGAAAAAATCCATAAACCTAATGTCTTGGATTATCTCACTTTGCTTTCGCAATAATTCTTGAACGCAATTCTCCATTTCTTTAAAAATTTTGGATTATTCTGAGCATTTTCGATAAAATCTACAAATTTTGAAAATTGCAATATCGTCCTAGGCTGAAGTCTATGTTCAAGAACATGAGCATCCTTAAGTGCAATGTTTTTGGGCACTAGGATTATCTCGAGAAAATTCTTAAAAGTTTCATGTCTTTTCTCTATTACCTCTGCCATTTCCTTACCTTTAGTTGTAAGCGTCACGCCACCATACTTTTCATATCTTACAAGCTGCAGCTTGTCTAATCTTCTTACCATTTCAACCGCACTCGAAGGCTTAACAGCAAGATGGTTAGTAATATCACGTATACGTGCAAAACCTTTCTGTTGAGTAATTTCGTAGATGCCTCTCAAATAATCCTCATTTTTACCCGTTATTTCCATGTTCATAAGATCATCCTCAAAGTGTTAGGCAATCCTAATTTTATCATTATCGTGCCTTTAAAGAATTTTGTATCACGCTTTAAAAAAATTCATAGAAATCAAATCTTGAATCAAAGAATTAGAAGAAAACTAACTAATCATAGCTCAAAAATTGCATACTAATAGTTCATCCAAAAATGTTGTTTTACTAAATCACAATCATTTTTAATAGATAACCAATCAAATAAGCTACAGTTGCAGCGATACCTCCAATAAGCAGCATCTCAATCCCGCTTTTAATCCAATTTGTTTTCGTTATTTTAACTCTCAAGGCACCTACAACAAATAGGCTTGCTGCGGTGGTGATCGCCGATAATGTGAATACGTTTTCAATCATCGTTGTGTAAGAAAAAATGAAAAACATCAAGGGCATGAATCCTGCAACTAGAAACGATAAGAATGTTGCAACCGCACTTTTCCATGGAGAAACATTCTCAGTAGGTAGAATGCCAAGTTCTTCAGTCATCATAACATCAACCCAAACCTTCTTGTTTGAAGTTATGATTTCAGTTAACTTATCTGCCATGTGAGAAGCTAATCCTTTCCTTCTGAAAATCTGGCGCACTTCCTCACGTTCAGCATCTGGCACGTGTTCTACTTCCCACGTCTCCCTCTGTTTTTCTTTCCTAAAGTATTCAATTTCTGATTTTGCGCCCAGATAATTTCCTGCAGCCATCGAAAAACCGTCTGCAAGCAGATTAGCAATACCAAGGATCAGGATAATGGGTGTAGAAAGTAAGGCTCCTGTCGCTCCTGCAACAATAGCGAAAGTAGTGACAATTCCGTCGCTCGCCCCATAAATGATATCCCCGATATATCTACCTCTTGCAACATCATGCCATGGTTCTGCCTCGATCGATTTTTTTTCATGAGTTTCTTGGATTTTTTCATGATCCTTTTTTTCATAGGCCTTCCTGGCTTTATCCAATCGCGACATTACATCACCACCATATAACTTTACAATTTCAATGATTTGAATATCTGCCTTCAATTACGTGATTTATGATCTACTCTTGAACTTTCATTTGAGTTTCCAATTAGTTTCAGCGATAGCATAAAAGCAATTAGTGGAAATATTGAGAGAATCTGAAAGGACAGCCTTAGATTAAACATCTCTGATGTTATTCCAGCAAAAATTGGTCCGATAACACCCCCAAGATTCATTGATGTGAAGACTAAACCCATCATACTTCCAATTCTTTCGGGTGGTGAAATATCTGCAACAAAAGCGTTACTTGCAACTAGCGTACATGCCCAGGAGACGGCTACAGCCAGCTCTATTCCGAATACTTCAAGTGGGTTATTAACTATTGAAAGTAGAAATGTTGCCAGAAATGTTGCAAGCATTCCTAAATTTAGAATTCGCTTTCTGCCAATTCTGTCTGACATCCACCCCATCGAGGGCATCAATACTATTTGAACTGCGAAATTGAAAGCTATTATTAATCCGATTAATGAGTTATCAGCACCAAGATTCGTTAAATAGATTGGAAGAAAGGAGGTTATTCCTCTAAAACCGGCGTTTCTGAAAAAAAGACTCACACATAAAAGTAAAAGACCACTTGTTATGAGGTATTTTTTTTGCATTGACAGTAGACTGAGATTTATTCTTTTTCCAGACGTTAAATTAGAGCTGAAAATATTTTTTTTGTCAAACCTTAGACTCGTTATTGAAGATACTGTTCCAACAACAAGTATGAGTGCAGACATTGTGAAGACACTTGATAATCCAAATTTGTCTGCAATCTGCCCTCCGATTAAACATCCAACACCCATGCCTCCTGCAATGAAAGCATTGAATATTCCGATGTTTCTACCGAGCGTTGATCGTGAAGATAACTGAGCTATGACCGCGACTGAGGTTGGTCGATATGCAGAGTCTGCAACTGCCAGAAGTCCCGCTAAAATAAGTAGTTGAGGATAGGTTGTGCTTATTCCTATCAACCAATAGATAACTGCAGATCCGGCCAGACCGATTACAATAATTATGTTTCGAAGCCCACCAACATCTGAAAGACTTCCAATAGTAACCATCATTATTGTTGCAACAATGAAATACATCCCCATTATGAATCCAATTTCAGCCATTCCCATTCCTAATGATCTTGCAAATAACGGAACAAATGTTACTGTGGCAAGAAATCCAATATTTGCACAAAACACTCCAAAACTGAGACCGACGAAAACCGTTCTCAATAGATGATCACACCAAGAGGATTGCGAAAACTAATCCATTAACTCACATATAACTTGCTACAAAAACAGATAATGAAAACAAATGACCTCGATACATAGATAGTTGAGCAAATATTATCTTCCAAAAAGTTATAGCCACGTAAAACTTACTACCAGATATTGGTGAACAGTTTTGATGCAAAATGGAAACAACATAAGTGACATTCAGAGCAAGAATGACAAAGAAAAAGACAGTTATCTTGATCTCCATTTATTAGGGAAAATTGTTACTTATGCACTAATTGTTCTAATAGTCTTAGGATTGGCATTCTTAACAGGAATAGTATTCTGGATCCTCCGACACATTTTTGGAATATGAAGTAGTGACCAGACTTTTTCTAATCCATGAAGTCTTCTGCCTTTTGTATATCAGCCGGTAAACCCTTTCTCTTTCTGATATCTTGAATTACTTGTCCTATCATCGAGGCTGGAACAGAAGACCATCTCGCGAATTCCAGACCCCAGAAGGCCCGGCCTGCTGTTGCACCTCTAAGAGCCTCAGATAGATCGAAAGTCTCAGCTGTGGGTATCTCTCCAACAATATGAACTATGTTTCCTTTCTGGTCTACAGAAACTATCTTACCTCTCTTTTGACTAATTACACTTGTAACAGCACCTAAAAGATCTGGAGACACTTTGGCAGTAATTCTTTGAATAGGCTCCATTAAAGTTGGGTCAGCCGATAGAAAAGCAGTAAAGAATGCTCGCCGCGTCATGGGCATTATTTGAGCAGGTCCTCTATGAACAGGATCTTCATGTAGCTTAATGTCTGTAATTCTCGCCTTAATCCCTCTAATATGCTCATAAGCTAAAGGACCCTCTTTTATTCCCCATCTATAACCGGCGACAACCATATCTTTGACATCTTGTAAGAACTGCGTACCTTTGGTAACTTCAGTCAACATATTGCAACCCTCATCGACACTCCACACACCTTTAGCTTCATCCGGCGCCCATCCCTGTTCTCTTAATACCTTCGCCATCGCTGATTTGTCCATATATTCGCCAATTTTACCAGTCTTTATCATATCAACAACTTCATCGGTGAGAGGCTCCATTTCCAAGAAAATCTTACTGTGTTTGTTTGGAGATTTACCCTCAAATGGTCCAACCGCTTTTCTGACGCTCTCTCTATAGATTACAATTGGTTTCGACATGGTAATCTTGAGACCAGTTTTCTCAATCAATGTTGTCGCAATTTCTAGGTGTAATGTACCCATTCCTGCTATCAGATACTCTCCAGTCTCTTCATTGATGGTAGTAACAAGATTTGGATCCTCAATCGATAGCTTTCTTAGAGTATCTACAAGCTTAGGAAGATCTCTGGCAAACTTTGGCTCGACAGCAAGCGTAACGACAGGTTCAGTAACATATTTGACAGCTTCAAATGGCGCCGTATCCTTTACCGTTGCTATAGTTTCACCAGCTCGCGCCTCATCAAGTCCAAGCAAAGCTGGAATGTTTCCAGCAGAAAGCGTTCCGACAATTTCCCTATAGGGACCCATATAGATACAGACTTGCTGAATTCTAGAATTGGTCTTGGCTCCAATCAATTGAACAGTGTCACCCTCACTTAATGTTCCTGAGAATAACCGTCCGGTGGCGACGACTCCTGCTTGTGGATCGACAACAATATTTGATACCCCCATCACGGCCGGTCCATTATCGTCACAATTAATCATAGCTTGCCCTATCTCGCTATTGACATCACCTTTCCATAATTTTTCAACCCTATACTTCTGGGCAATATGCGGTGCTGGCATCGCCTCCACGGCCATATTCAATATAGCTTCATTAAGCGGGGCTTTCTCCCTTAGATCATCCACTTTATTCTCTAAGTATGCATCGACAACATCTTGGAATTTGACTCCCTTGGTTTCAGAAATTTCAGCTGTGAATCCCCAACGATCTTTTGCAGAACCCAAAGCAACAGTGTTAGTTACGAAACTCACTTTCCATTTGCTTTTAAACTGTGGTTCGGCATAAGTTTCTATTAATTGATTGAAATCTCTTATTATTCTTGCAATGCGTTCTTGGATCTGTTCTGAAGTTAACCTTAGTTCTTTGATAAGCCGATCTATCTTATTGATGTAAAGAACCGGCCTAACCCTCACCTCAAGCGCTTGTCTTGTGACGGTCTCAGTCTGCACCATAACTTCTTCAACCGAGTCAACGACTACAACAGCTCCATCTATTGCTCTAAGAGATCTTGTGACTCTACCTGAGAAATCTACGTGACCAGGAGTATCGATTAAGTTGATTACGTATGAAAGTCCTTTTCGTTCATGCATCAAGCTTACGTTGGCAGCTTTAATGGTCATCTGTCTTTTTTGCTCTTCCTCCATAAAATCGAGTGCCAAGGCACTTCCAGCCAGTGATGGAGAAAGAAGCCCAGAAGATGCCAATAGTGAATCAGACATCGTAGTCTTTCCATGATCAACATGAGCAATAATACCAATATATTCCGGACTAGCCAGAATTTTAGCTAGATCTTTCGGATTTGGTCTTTATTCTCAATTATCTTCAATATTTCTGCAGTTGTTTTATATCGAGGCAAATTTATTTCCTCCAGTCCCGTTCCTGATAAGGGGTAGCACCAAGGGTAGCGTTAACTTTTAAAGTTGACTATTTTTGTTATCTGTTCATTTCGATTTGGCTGTGTGCTTACCAGCTAAGGCATATATGTTATCTAATTTTTAATTCAGATGAGTGGAAAGTCATTCTTTCTTGTAGAGGATTCCAATACGATGAACGGTGTCAGAGAGATATTTGAGGCTAAACTCAAACGAAAAGGTAAACCTCACGGAAGACAATAGTGAGGGAATGGATGAAATCCAATATGGACATCGCCGTTCTCTTCAGTGGGGGAAAAGATAGTTGTTATACTATTATGAAGTCAATTGATGCGAATCTAAATGTGAAAGTCTTACTGACTCTTCATCCTAAAAGTGAAGACTCTTGGTTGTTTCATCATCCCTGTATTAGATGGACCAAATTACAGGCTGAAGCAATGAATCTGCAGATAGCCACATACGATATTGAATCAGAAGGAGAAGATGAAAAATTAGAGTTGAGCAAACATCTTCAAGATATCAAGAATAAGTTTGGAATTGAAGGGTTTGCTGCTGGTGCCCTTGCAAGTCAATATCAGAGAAGCAGAATGGAAGATATCGCTAATGATTTAGGACTTAGAATTTATACCCCTTTATGGGGTCGGGATGCTTCGAAACTACTCCTCGATCAAATTGAGTCTGGACTTGAAATAATCATAGTCGGCACAGCAGCTCTTGGTCTAGACTCTAGCTGGCTTGGTAGAAGACTTAACAAAAATCTTGCTCAAGAATTAGATCGTCTCAAAGAAAAACATGGAGTGAATCCAGCTGGTGAAGGGGGAGAATATGAAACATTTGTTCTTGATAGCCCTCTCTTCCAAAAAAAAATCACAGTCAAGAGAGTTCATAAAACGTGGAAGGGAGACAGAGGCAGATTAGAAATTGATGATGCCGAACTCAAAGAGAAAAAAGGAAAGAACAATTCTATTCTATTGTAGCGTGCTTTCGGCGAAGCTCGCCTTCACTTTTACCCATTCTTTTTATTAGTTCCGCAATCAAACTGTCAAAGAAGATCATAGCACTCAATTCGAATATCGTTCCAAGTGGTGCTAAAGGTTCATGAACTCCTGTTATTTGGCGTAGGAAATAGTCTTTCTCTTTCGCAATTTTTGTTCTACCCCTTATTTGGAGTACATGGTCAGCTATTTTTCCAAGGTCAGAGTTTGGATGTGAAGTAACTGCTATGATTCGAGCTCCAACTTCTTTTCCTATCTCAGCTGCAGTTACTGCCAACTTTGTAGTTCCGGATCCTGAAATCGCAATTATCAAATCTCCATGACCAATAGCTGGTGTGATTGTCTCACCCATCACATAAACATCAAAATCAAGATGCATCAACCGCATCGCAAAGGCTTTACCTATAAGACCACTTCGACCAACGCCAATTATGAGAATGTGTTTGTACTTTGCCCAAAGTAACATATTGATCATGTTTTCAACTTGTTTATGCGAAATCTTTGAGAGAGTTTTCTCTACACCTTTAGTAATTTGGTACCAAGCTTGAGTGAAGGTTTTGACCGCCATTTTTCCCCAAAGCCTCTATCTATGACTAAACATCGAACTTTTTATAATTACGGTTTGGAATTTGAGAGCTTCAATTGTTCGGATTTCCTATCTAATCCATCATAAATAGTATCGAGGACAGACGCAATTTTCGCAGTCTTCGCTCTCCCCAAGCCCCCTCTTGTATTGAGTTCCGACTCTGTAGCTAAGAAAACTTTTCTAGGGGTTCCAAATCGTCTCAAAAGTTTTTGCGCCAAACGAGCTCCTATCCCCGGCAACCCCTGAAGCAGAACAATTTGACCTTCACGAATTTGGCCATATTTGGGTTTCTTTACTATAACTGGCGGTCGAGAACGAACCTCAGGAGGACGCTTGGCAAGAATCCAAATAAGCTCAGCCGTCTCCGCAGGATCTCGAGTAAAAAATGGGCGTATTCCATAACCAAAAGATAGGGTGATCAAAGCACCCCAAAAAACTTTTGGATTTTTCATCTTTTCTAATGCTGAATTAAGATTACCTTCAACGATGATTATTGCGAATTGATATGCTTGTCCCAATCTGTAGGCCTGATCAAAAAGTCTTCCCGAATATAGCGATGAAATGAAATCTCGAACAGTTTTTCTCTCTACAGCATATTCTGCAGCAATATAGTCCCCCTCCTCAAGCATACGATAATCCAGGGTCAAACCAAGCTTCTTAAGACATGCAGGGACATTTGGTCTCTCCCGTTCATCGACAACTACCCTTACCAAGACCCATCAACCATAATCTTACTCAATTCACTTCGAAATATAGATCTCTAGAATCCAACCTATATAGCGACGATAAAGACATTATATATTAAGAAATTTTTATCTGCTTAATTCAAAGAAGATATGCTATAGATATTTTAACCCTGATTGGGTCTGATTCTATTTCAGAAAATTCCTTACAAGCTTCAATCTGGACCGAAAAACCGATTCCATAATCTTCTTGGCTAAATCTTCTTTACCTTTCAATGGACCTTCAGCCTTTTCAATATCAATAGCATAGGAATTGTCACTTTCAATTAAGAAGGAAACTGTAAGCAGTTCCTTTCCAATATTAGATTTTTGAGCCCATTCAGATTCAATATTCTTTAACCGCTTCCGCGTCAAGGTGTCTAAATCTTTGGATTCTTCCATTTGCGTGTAGAATATCTTCAGATTTCTTGGCTGGATATGAATTAATACAAATTCTAAAAGGTCCTCCACTTTACCTAACTTCGAAAGGAAAATAAGAAAAGTTCTCACAATCTCTTCCGTTGGAGTAATTATTCCTATTTTCAGCAAATTCGATCTGTCCGACGTTTCACCTTGATTAATCGTCTTGAGGGTCATATACCCATCAAATGTAAACCCTTGACTGGAAAAATCCTTAGCATATTTCCCAATCATTTTAATCTTAGCTTTATTAACCAATGCATCATCTGTGAAAGCGAATTCTACTTCACCTTCTGAACCTTCAGATGCCAAACTTGAAGCGGCTAAAATTTTATCAGCAAAACTGGATGTATCGAATTCATTCACTTGTATAGTCCGCCTTGTCCAAATAGTGTAGTAATGTGACATTAATTCCAATATATCTGTATTAGTGTGTGTTAGTGGATTCACATACTATAACCTTTACTCTAATTTTGAGTATCAATTAATGTTCATGTAAGAATTTACAAACCAATAATCTAATTTCTTTAGAAAGATGATAGTATTTCTGATAGCACTAACAATAATTGTCCGAAGGTGCCCTTGATGGATCCTATCCTAAATGTTCCTTTATTCCTTTTTTCAGTTGTAATAATATCTCTCTCTGGCGTAATGATGCCTGGACCTGTAATGGCTGTTACTATAGCCAAAGGAAGAAAAAGTGGAAACGCAGGCGCTTTGATAGCTCTCGGTCATGGAATCATAGAGATCCCTTTGATGGTCATAATATATTTGGGCTTTGCACAATTTTTTGCTGATGAAACAGTGAGAAGACTCATCGGACTGATCGGAGGTTTGATGCTCGGCTACATGGCGATCCAGATGTTTAAGGCAAGAGATCATACAGGATTAGAAGAAAATGATACTGGATTTAACTCAATAATATCAGGAATTATTACAACTAGTGCTAATCCTTACTTTTTTCTTTGGTGGGCTACAATTGGATCAGCATTAGTCCTTAATTCAACCATATTTGGACTCACAGGATTTCTATTATTCGCGGTTTTTCACTGGTCTTGCGATTTCTTCTGGGACCTCTTTGTATCAAAAGCAGTCTATAGATCTCGAGGCTTCTGGGACAAAAAAGTACACAGGATAGTATTTGGCGTATGTGCATCAATCCTATTGTTCTTTGGAGTCTGGTTCGTCTATTCGGCTTTGTTAAACTGAGAAATAATCATTAATCATAAAGGTAATAATATGCCAAATTTTATTCAACAAATTTTTTCAAAGATAAGTGAACTATATCAAGATTGAAAAGAGTTGTAGTAAATTGGAAATTATCGAATATCTTGATCAACCTAAATTCGAATTTGTATCAGACGTTTTAGGGCGTGTATTGATTAATGGAAAAAACATGACTTTCTTCATAGTTGAAATTCCATTTGGGAAAAATGTTCCCTTACACAGTCATCCACACGAGCAAATGGGGATCTGTCTAGCAGGTGAAGCTGAATTCTCAAATGGAATAGAGAAGAAAATAGTCCGAAAAGGAATGGTCTATAGGTTTGAACCAAACGAGAAACATGAAGTTAGAACAATAAACACTGATAGTTCAATTTTTCTTGATGTATTCAGTCCACCAAGATCAGAATATATCGCTATGCAGAAGCGCTTCGAATCTGTGAACCATTAAAATTATAGATCTGGATCCAGAAGAGGTAACATGCTAAAAGATATTGTAAGGGTTCTTACTGCGTACGGTATAAAGAGTGACATTTACAATGCCTCGTACGTTAATTAGATGGTTATGGATTGGTGCAGGTAGCATTTCACTAGCACTTGGTATAATTGGAATTTTCCTTCCTCTTTTGCCTACGACACCGTTTCTACTTTTAACAGCTGCATTCCAGAAATAAAATTCACCTGATCTCTGCCATCCAACAGGCTCATCATCAGGATTAGACAATTGCCAATAGTGAGAGAAATCTATTGTTGGAGTTTGAGCATCCTTCACGAAATTTATTGCTACTTTGATCTTATCATCCCAAGCGAAAGGATGGTCTCTGAATTCATTGATATAATATTGTAGACTAACAGTCAATACTCTAGCCAATCTAGCATTATCATCAGTATAAAGACGGTAGTAATCTTCACCTTCGGAAAAAAGGGACGCGGCATAACCAGTCTGCTCTTGATCGTATACTACTTGAGAAAGAAGCCAAGAGATGACAGAAGAGATCCTTGGATGGAAAGGTACAACGGGCTCTGATTCTGCTCCTACAAAATTTAAGCTAGAAATGACTATTAACAATAAAAGTAGGATAGCTTTGAGTTCATTCATAGGTTTTCTTATTATTCCATTATATCATGAATTTTAACACTTTCATTTGCGTTTTCATTCTATGGGAAATAAATGATGATGTTTGTGGTAGCACGCACGTGTCTTTATTATATGATTATCCTGAAACATTCAAAATATTCAGAGACGCATTGGAAGAAATTGTCGGCGCTAGACTAGCACCAATAGAAAAGAGGGAAAAGAATTGATCCAGTGTGTGCTAATTTGCTCTGACTAACTTGATGCACCAGGCTTTCTGTTGAAAGATGGGATTTTTCTTGGGGTTTTTAAAATGTAGGTTTCAAGATCCTTTTTTCCGTTAAGAAATATTTCATAAGGATATTCTGTATCTTTCGATAATCCTTTGACACATGTTTCATGATTCATTGTAGGTTTACTATCGGGGTATGAGTTACCGTTAATGTTCAGAGAATCTATTGTTGGAATATCTGTTTGCCATGATATTGCTGCGCTATCTGGTGTTACAAGGTATATTGATGGCCCTTGAATTATTTCTGGTATTAAATTGTTGTTGAAAGCTGAATTCTGATTTATTACCTTGATATAGGGTTTTGATTCGATTAATTCTTTTACTATCTTTGCTGTCTGTTCGTGAGATATGTTGTTGGTGTCGATGGTTAGGTCATATATTGATGCGTCTAACCAATTTTTTCCGAGTTGTTTCTTCACCATTTTTCTTCTTTCATTATCGCTTCGCGCCATTTCAAGGAGGGCTTTAGGATATGTGATGTTCCACATTCTTGAGATGTGTTTAGATCTTTTTTCTGGGGATGCTGTGAGAAAGATTTTGTATGCTGACTTATCAAGTGCTTTGAAAGCGAATTTTCCTTCGACTATGGTTTTCTCATCGGTATATTCATGCATGGTGTCGATTAATGCCTTGTCTTTATTGATTGTGCGTCTATTGAAGCTTTCAAATAAATCAGGGTAGGATAGTTGCATTCTAGCAGCTGTTAATCTGTAGAGTTCTTGGGAATTTATTACTGTAAGAGAATTATCCATTGTGTTCTTTAGATTGTTTGCTACCTCTGAACATCCAGCACCTTTCTGTCCACAAATCAATATTGGATATATTGCCATTCACCTCCAGTCTCAAAGTTAATTAGATATATGTCGGGCTTCATGTTTAAATGTAACTGTGTGCATCATAAATACTAATAAAGCTAGCTAGCTATGTTATACTTTAGCATGCGCCACAAGAAAGATGTACGCTACCAGAGAGCTACGCAAAGAGTATGAGGCAACAACAGAACAGCGCAACCAAGCAATAAAAAGACTAAATTCCAAACATAACGTACTACAGTCTTTCTTAAGCTGGGGAGTAATGGATCCTGAATTTAGCGCGCGCGCTCTCGACAATAATCTACATTCTTTTTCCATTACTCAGTCTAAGAGCAGTTACAAATAAGCTAGCTAGTTGTGATTAAGAAGATGTGAGGGTGTTAGTTCATGCGTAAAGAACATACAGCCGTATTATACGGGATTGTTCTAATCGGTTTAGGCCAAGTATCAACCCATGGATTTTGTGTTACTTTAATCACATTTGATCCATCAGCATTCCGTTAACATTCGGGACATGAAATTTTCCAATATTGTTAAAAATGTTGGAGGTGTTAGTTTTAGATGAGAAGAAAGAATTTGGTTGATGAACAAGTCGAAGCTGAAGTTCTTGAGGCAAAAGTTGTTGATTCAAACGTGGTCATGTTCACTTTAACGGATGAAACACGAATCAGAGCCACTGTTACAATTTCAAATGTACTCCGCTCGAAAGAACTCAATTCTGACGGAAGCCCCAAGTATCATGCCAACATGAATGTAGGG
>Ga0154710_112_pt12 | contig 19960 bp, 23 predicted proteins | sample Rifle2008BG13ft_FD_105570 | JGI IMG/M metagenome (GOLD analysis project Ga0154710, IMG submission 105570) | Candidatus Bathyarchaeota archaeon RBG_13_38_9
AAGTGTCTTTAATACGCATAAGCTTGAACATTGAGAAAAAGTTCTTCGTGGATCGAGCAAAGACGCAACGATCACTATTTCAAGCTTGCAAAAGAGAGAGGATACCGTAGCCGGGCAGCTTTCAAGCTCTCTCAGATAATCAAAAGCTATAGGTTCGTAAGAAAAAGAGATCAAGTAGTTGATCTGGGTGCTGCTCCTGGAGGTTGGACTCAAGTATTAATTGAGACTGTTGGAAATGAAGGATATGTGTTTGCAGTCGATATCCAACCTATTGAACCTTTAGATAGTCCACAAACTGATTTTATTGAATTAGACATAACCTCAAATTCTGCGATCGAATACTTACTGAAGAAACTACCCGTATATGTTGATGTAATTGTCTCAGATATCTCGCCTGATGTCTCAGGTACTTGGGAGCTAGATCATTTCCGACAAATTCATCTGGCAAAAAGTTCTTTGCAAATAACTAAGAAATTTTTAAAATCCGGCGGTAATTTTCTTATTAAAGTCTTTCAAGGGAACGAATTAGACCCTTTTATTAACGAATTTAAGAAACATTTTCGGCAGACACGGATTATCAAACCGAAGGCAACACGGATCTCTAGTTCAGAATTATATGTTTTAGGTCTAGGCTTCAAGAGGAGAAAAGTTGTTCTCAATTAAGTTGATTCAGTAAAGTTGTGATTTCTTTGATAGTAGCATCTGTCTTAAATCCTCCACCGTCAAAGTGAGTTTTTGTTGCATAATAACCCTGAGACTTTAGATCTTCAATTACTTGATTCGGACTAGGAGGTGCTCTATGAAGTCGATGACAAATTGAATCAACAGTATAGTATGTTGGTGGAGCCTCAACCTCATCTTTAATAAGAGAAAGAATTTTCGATAATCGATTAGACTTTTTAGTCAGACTATTAGTTGAGGCTATCATATTAAGACAAAATTCTGAGTCGGTCAATTTGCCCAAATACAATGGACCCGCCAGAGCAGTGGAACTGTTACATATAGAACATCTTCCACGTTTTTCAGGATCTTTTAAAATCACTCTGTTGAGACAATGAAAGCAATGCAAAATATACCCCATTTCGTTGAGTGTATTATTTGCTTCTGTGGCTGAGCGATTAACGTTTACGAAGAGACGAATATAATGATCTGTGCTGTGGGAAAACTTTGCAGTAATTGCCATGTCTTGTTTACAAGCTGATTTCACGAGAGAACCGAAAAGCAATCTCAGAGCAACTTCTCGTGAATACTCACTTCTGAGGGGTTTTCCGTCATATTTCCTCAAACAAGGACGAGGCTTAGCCCCACATAGAACAGCCATGTCAGTTGCCGTCATTGCTAAAAAACCTCCATTAATCAAGGCTCTTAGCGCCGAATCTATGTATGTCACAGGCGATCCATAAGGATCAAGATCTATCAAATCTAGTCTCTTACCAGGTATCGAATGTAAATTCAGGAAGATATTCGCATCCATGCATTGAATATCAATCTTGTCCTGAAGATTGTTATTCAATATATTGTAGAGCGCAAACAAAATCGCATCTGGTTCTATATCATTTAAAAACACAGAATTCATAGAGTTTATTTCAGCCGCATATCTTAGACCTAGAATTCCAGAACCAGTCAGAGGGTCAGCAATCCTAATTGATCTTTGAAGATGTGATTGAAAACATCGTGCAGCCAATACTGAAATGTCACGATTCAGGCTCATTCGGGGATTATAGAATACATTTGGATCTGCAGGTTTATGGTCAGACTCTGCGGGTAGAAATAATTTAATTGAGCCCTCAATAACATTCGTAGTCTTGAAGGGAAATGTGGAATAAATGGCTACACACCTCTGGTATAACTCATAAACTTTTTACTATCAATATTGACCTCAAATAGTCTTGATAAATACTGCGACAGAATAAGGTATGGTAATTATGTGCGAAGCAATAATGATTACAGGCATGCCAGGTATAGGTAAGACCACTTTAATCTCAAATGTTATTAAAATTGTCAAAGATAGAGGATACATTGTTGGAGGTATGATAACTCAAGAAATTAGAGATAAACAGAAGCGCATTGGATTTGAGATATTGGATATTCATACTGGTAAAAAAGGGATTCTTGCGCACACTAATTTAAAAAAAGGTATTAACATAGGAAAATATGTGGTCAATGCCGTAGATCTAAGTGAAGTCGGAGTTACTGCAATAACAAACAGCTTGAATCAGCCAGAAATCGATTTAATCGTCGTTGATGAAACTGGACCCATGGAAATTACTAGTGCGAATTTTAGAAAAACCGTAGCTATGGCAATTCGCGGAAGCAAACCATTCCTAGGAACGGTCCAATTCAAATTGCGAAACAATTTCATGAAAATCCTGGATCTTACTGATCTGCCAAAGATCATTGAAATAACGCATGAGAATCGGAATAATCAGATTGATAAAATATCGAAGGAAATATTGAAAAGAATTGAAAAGAAATATTAAATCGAATATTTTTTGTAATATTGAATTCAAGAGATTTATCATGGATATAATTGGAGGGCAATTTAAATAGTCTGCATCGCTGGCGTGGACGAGGCTGGGAGAAAGTCAAACATTTGGCTTCCCAAAAGGTCCAATTATAGGTCCACTAGTAATTGCAGGATTAACTATTAATGAAAATCAGGTTTCCAGGCTTTCTAATCTAAAAATCAAAGACTCAAAACTTCACACAAGAAAATCGCGTGAAATGTTAACGCCAAAAATAATCAGTCTTGCAAAAGAACATGTGTTGTTCGAGATCGAGCCTCAGGAGATAGATTCAATTGTTCTAAGAGGAAAACCATTAAAACGATTAAATCAATTGGAGGCGAAATTCGTAGCAAAAATTCTGGATAGACTCAAACCTGATGTAGCATATGTTGATGCTCCAGATAGAAGTCCTGAAAGATTTGCGTGTCAAATAATTCAGAAACTCAGTCTGCCTATGAAAATTATTTCCGAACATAAAGCAGATCAAAAATATCCTATCGTCTCTGCTGCATCGATCATTGCCAAGCAGAAAAGAGATGAGATAATTGAGGGTCTTCATGAGACTTACGGCGATTTTGGTTCCGGTTATCCATCGGATCCAAAAACTAGAAGATTTCTAAAGAAATGGATCATGACTGATGGATGTAATCTTCCAATAATAAGAAGAACTTGGAAGACTCTCAGTAATATAGAGTCTGAATTATAGTTTGGAAAGGGGTTCCGGCTTTCCAAAACCTATCACAATGAGAGTGTGAAACATACGGATTAATTCCGATAAGTATGGTCTAAAAATATGAAATGTGTCCTCTTCCTCATATTCATTAAAATCGTGATCGGTCAGTTCAAGAGCTTTTTTAAAGTGAACTATTCAAGTTTGTTTCCCATTACTGTATAGATGGATTCTCCAAAGTCAAATCTTCTTTGTATGATAATAGGGAGTTGAATTTTATCCTGCAGATGTGAAGGTACAATTTCAGATAATTTCGCAATCTCTTCTTTCTTCATTAATATAGATCTTCCATCTTGAGTTTCAACTGACGGAGTTTCCTCTTTAAGTAGAATCCTTAGAGGCTTCCTTGTTTTTGGTAAATGGTACTTTAGTCTTCTGACTTCTTCTATCATGGATCCAAAAATCTTCTCAATTTGACTCTCTGACATATCAAGACTAGCGTCCTAATCTTTTTGTTTTTGATAATATTTAGGGCATATTAGTTTTGGTGTGCTATCATATTTTAAGCGCGCGCTATAACATATGCCCGAAGGTGGAAAGGTGATTAGTTCCTTTAGTTCTTGGAATCTTTTCGATGGTGTATTAATCTCATTAACGCTTCAAGGTTCGCAAGAATCGCCAGTAATATTAGTGAATATAGTATCTGATTTGATATTCCACCAAGAAATATGATAAATAGCCTAACGTCTCTTCCTATCGGTATTCTTTTAGAGCGCGTGCGCCAGTTCTCGTTGAATGCTTCTTTATATCTTGTAGGTGCGTAGGCGATCATGAACGTGCCTGCTAAACAGATGAAACCGATAAGCCAGATTAAGACTTCTTTATGGATGATCCAATATCCATAGGTCATTCCAAGAATAATTAAGAAATCTGCGTATCTGTCTAGGCAGGCGTCGAGCCATGACCCGTAGCTTGTCTGTAGAAATTTTAAACGAGCAATCTCACCGTCACAGCCATCCAATATGGATGCCAGTTGAGCTGAAACTCCGCCGACGGCAACGTAGATGTAACCTCCAAAAGAGAACGAGGTTGCGGAGATTAATGCTATCATGAAGCTTATGAGCGTCAATTGATTTGGAGTTATGCCTGTTTTTACGAGGTGTTTTGAGATTTTGGTTGAGATCTTCCTATTCAGGTTTCTGGAGATGTAGCCGTCTCCTGGTTTTGTTAAGGATCCTAGTAACAGGGTCTCAGCTTTCTTTAGGTCTTCTTCTGTGTCCACGTCAAGCCAGAATGAGGCTGAAACATCGTATGAGACTACTTTATGGTTCTCAATATACTTCTTGATACTGTCAGACCATTCTTCTTTTCCATCTTTCAAACATTGCGTTATCACAGGAAATATCTGTTTAGAACATAGGAAGATGCCTGTGTCTACAGCGTTGAATTCCGTCAAGTCTTTTCCGATATCTTTTATCTCATCAGCGTCTATGAAGATCTTTGTTGCTTCTCCAACATCGATGTATCTTGGGTTTGAGTCTGTTGCGATTACCAGATCTCCCTTTACACTCAAAATACATTTAATTATGTTTGGAGTAAATATATGGTCTCCCATCACCAAGAGAAATTTCTCATCAACCATTTTTTCAGCCTTTAAGATAGAAGTAGCGTTTTCCCTCTCATAATCACCATTTGTAGCATAGCTTATCTTTACGCCATATTTTGATCCATCTTCAAGGTAATTCTTCACAACATCTTTTTTGAAACCCACTATGACGATCATGTCGGTGATGCCTGCGTCCTTAAGCGTGAGAATCGTCCTTTGAATCAAAGGAACTCCGCATAAGGGCAGTAGAATCTTTGGAACCACAGACTTGATCCTTGTCCCATCTCCCGCAGCTAAAATCAAAGCATTCAGACTTGTTCACCATTAACTTGAATAAGTAATACGCCATCTACTCATTATTGCCCTGAAAAGCTTTGTTAATGCAAAGGGAAGTGTGTTCTATGGAGCCTTCAAAGAAGCCTCTGAACTTTTTATTGAAACATCTTAACAATGAGGTATGTGTAAGATTGAAGAATAATATCGAGTACAGAGGTCGGATGGTAGGCTGCGATAACTACATGAACCTAGTGCTTGAAGACGCAAGCGAGTACATGAGTGATGAGCCGACGGTGAAGTATGGACTTCTGATTCTGCGAGGTAGTTTTATACTGCATATTTGTGTTAGGTAGCCTGAGTGAGTGCGCAGGTTACTGGATTTGAGTACACCTACCATAAGATGAGGTGTTCCTGTCAAACCGTCTTGTTATTAAATAGGCTTGCGCTGAGTAAGAAGTTAAGGACTTCAATGTAAGTTAAGTTGAAGGTGAGAAATTGGTTAATTCTGAAGATGACGATATTTCTGATTAAGAGAATGATGATGATGCTTATGATCCTGATTAATTAGCAAGCGAGCGTTTTAACATAACTTGAGAAGCGCGCTACGCTTTAGCGTCCTAATGTTATCATGGCATGATCCTTATCGAATGGCTCAAGCCTGATGACTTCAGATACATGAAATCCTCGGTTTTCAAGTATTTTGATTTCCTTTTTGAAAATGTCAGTTGGTCTTTGTGTAACATCAATACTTCTTGACTTGATAACAATGATTGCTCTTCCTTTTTCCTTAAGGTATACATCTGTATTATCAGAGAATAGGTTGGCTTGATTAGGTTGTGCCACATCAGAATATGCTGAATCGACAATACGAACAAGTAATCTATATTCAGCGGGTACCCTCGCATCTGCTAAGATCGGTCTAACATTGGAACGGTTTCTGCATACTTTCTCTATCAAATCTCGCATGCTTCTTTGCGAGAACTCAACAGCGTAAACTTCACCTGTGTTCCCTGCTATATCGCTTACATGACTGACGGTAGTTCCCGATGCTGCTCCAAGATAGAGTATTCTTTCTCCTTGTTTAATCGGTAGCTCATGTAGCCCTTTTTTTATTGCAGCGGCTAATTTACTTCTGTATGGATCCCAGATCCTGTATTCGATATCATTATGCTGTACTAATTCTTCCCCATAAACACTTGTTCCAGGAACCATATTTCTGGTTGCAAGTTTTTCTTGACCTATTGTTTTCACGAGGAATACGTTTGGAAAAATATCATGTTCGTGAACCTCGACTTCTACCATATCTCTTTTTCACCTTCGGTGCGGAAGGATATTTTTTTTGGATTTCTAAAATTCTCTTTTCTATATATGCCACTAGTTGGTCGCCTATGAACTCACCGCCAAAAGAATCTATTCGGGCTGCTATCGAAAGCTTACTTGACAGCAGTCTTGCTATCTTTCCCCTTTGCCATTTGGGAGCAGTATGTAATGATTGATGTTGGAAAATGATTCCATGTTTTGGTGGTCTTGAACCAGTTTTAAGAGATCTAAAGAGAGCTTTTTCTGCTCCCAATACTTGAAGTGTGCTAGAGGGCATCATAGCCAATCTTTCTAAACTTCCACCTATTGATATGATTCTAGCTGACATAAGTGGACCAAGGATTGCTGTTAAATTTGGAGCTATCTTTTTCATTAGTTCTTCGAGGAATTCTTCAGTTGCATTTCTGAGCTTAAAAAGTTGGATTGTATTTTTTGAGAGACTTTGAAGCGTTTCCAAATCGCTTGAATTAGCAGAATAACCGATCGAATTCTCAGCTTTTTCAGATATCAACTTAGCTTTTTGTTCGGGTATTCCTTCAGATTCAAGTTTGTCAATATTATAATTTTCTCTATCTCCCAAGTCTGATACTAGTCTTGCATATGTTTCATGTTTATCTACCAGTTTTTCCAGTTCTGGAAAGTGTAATCCGTACCATTCGCGAACTCTGCCAGAAAAAAGGTTTAACGTCTTGTCTAGATCATCGAGGGTCCGAATTGCTTGAATTGCATGTAGATCTTTCTTCTGAGTCTCAGATGTTATGGCTGCTTCTGCTATTGCAAGAGTGACCTTGCTTGTGAAATCCTGAAACTCCTGACGATCGCCAAATCTTCCTAGTTTAACTGTAGTTACATCCAATTTTTCTCTGAATTTCTGAATTACACTTGACTCGTTGAATTCTTTGCAATTGAAACCTTTAATCTTTGATATTTTAGAAGCCAGAGTTCTATCTTCGATAAGCAGTTCATTATAATTATTCTTCTGGAGCTCTTTGAGAAGTTGAGAAAGCTCTGGTACAATTTCCCCTTTTCGAAGTTGGCGATATCTATCTGCAACCTTCTTAGGTTCCTTTGAGAATAATTTTCGTTCGATAATATTTCCTTTTGAGTCAAGCGCAAATATTCCAACAGTCGTAATTACCAATGTAGATTTCAACTTATCAGCTCCATGTCTCTATCTATACATAGGACGTACTTGAAAGATAATTTTAGTAGAATCAATAAACCTTTTCTGTTGATTCTCCCACAATCATTTAATCCAAAAAAGAGCAATAAGTGCTCTAATATTTCAAAGAGGATCATTGATTGGATTCAGCAAAGATCAATATATCAAGTCAAATAGGTAAATTGGAACTTAGAAATCCATTCATCTTGGCTTCAGGCACTCTAGGAATCTCTGGACCTATGTTAAAGTACATCGCACAAGAGGGAGCAGGCGCTGTCATAACGAAATCTTTTGGTCTAAACGCAAGAGAAGGATATCCAGGGCCTGTAATGACTGAGGTTACCGGTGGGTTCCTGAATTCTATGGGACTGCCAAATCCAGGAGCTGAAGCTATGAAAAATGAAATCCATGAAGCCAAGAAAAGTGGAATGCCTATTATCGCAAGCATTTTCGGTTTTAACGAGGACGAATATGTACAGGCTGCTTCATATGCTGACAAAGCTAACGCAGATGCATTGGAGTTGAATGTCTCATGTCCACATGTAGAACAGGTTGGGGTTGAGATCGGTTTAGATCCTGAGCTTTTGAAAAAAGTAACAAGAGCTGTAAAAAAAAGTTTTCATGGTCCAATTATAGTCAAATTATCCCCAAACGCTTCAGATATTGTTGAGATAGCGGAGGCGGCAGCCAATGGAGGCGCTAACGCCCTTACAGTTACTAACACGATGAAGGCTATGGCTATCGATATTGAAACAAGGAGACCAATACTTGGAGGAAAGTTCGGAGGGCTATCAGGACCTGCCCTAAAACCTATCGCGTTAAGATGCGTTTACCAAATTTATGAAAAAATTTCCTTGCCAATAATTGGCTGTGGAGGAATAACATGTTGCAGAGATGTTGTTGAATTTCTTCTGGCAGGCGCTTCAGCCGTACAGATTGGTACCGCAATTGTCTCTAAAGATATTGGAGTATTCAAAGAATTAGCCCAGGACCTAATACATTACATGTCCAAACATAATCACCAAAAACTAGAGGAGATAATTGGAACTGCTCATGTATGAAAAATGACTTAAATCAATCTTGCGACATTGTCGAATATCAAACAATAATTATAGAGTGCTCGAGTAACAAAATATTACCAATCCGAATGGCTTATATTAAATATTATTTCAAACTTAGCCAAAATCAAATTTTAAGTTGGTAACCTATAACTTGCTCAAAACCCAGTCTATGACCAAAGCAAGAGTCTATTTTCACGAAGAGTATGCAGATAAAGTATTAATTAAAATCATCGAGGCTGGGATATTACATCTAACAAATTCAATGGAGACCTTTAGGAGTTTTGAACCTCAAGTAAGATCGGTTGAACCATCAGATAAACTATTTAGAGTCACTTCGATAATCTCGCGGCTTTCAGAATTTTTATCACACGTCAATCTAAACGACTTTGCTTCTCCAACATCTGAAATCAAGGTAATGAGGCAGGAAGAGATTGACACCATTGATAGCGAGCTCAGAGAAGTTGAAGAAACCTATTCGTCCATGGGAGAAGATCTCGAAGAATATGAACGAAAGAAAAGATTTTCGGACATTTCCAAAAAATATGGAGAGCGAATTGTTCATTGGAATCATCAATTAAAATTGGCGCGATTAGTTGAAGAGGCTAAATCCAAAGCTGCAAGAACAAATAAGACCTTAATAATCGAAGGATGGATTCCAACCAATAAAAGAAAAGAATTCACCGAAGCTGTTGAAAAAGGAGCAGAAGGATATTCGGCAATCCTATTTATGGATCCAGTTAACGAAGCTACAAAAAAATGTAAAATAGATGAAATGCAAAGTAACGAGACCGAACATGGACCTGATCGATATCCTCACGCGTCTGAGTGCTTTGAGACACCACCCAGCATGATAAAAAATCCAAAAATAGCTTACGTTTATGAAAAAATCGTTACAGGTTTTGGTCTACCAAATTACTACGAAGTAGATCCAACTATTTTTATGACAATATCATTCCCAGTAATCTTTGGATTAATGTTCGGAGATGTTGGCCATGGGCTTCTTCTTCTTTTTTTCAGTGTTCTACTCTATTTCATCAATAAAAAAGGTGTTGAGACTTCTGAACTCTTCGAGTACATGCTAAAGGGGTCTCCTCTATTAATAATGTGCTCCATAGCGGCGATATTTTTTGGATTCTTGTATGGTGAACTTTTCGGCTCGGAACTATACTTTCACATTCTTGATCTCAATATTCATGAAATATTTGGACTGAGCGTTCTAGCAATAGTTGAGGGATCTTCACATGCTCTTGAAAGTGTGTTATCAGAAATTGCCGGCTTCTCTATACCGATCCCCTTCCCTTTTAGTCCATTCGAGAATCCAATGGTCCTGCTGTTAATCTCATTGTATGTAGCTATTATTCAGATTACTTTCGGTCTTATACTTGGACTGATCAATGAACTTAGAACAGGTGATATTAGGGAGGCGATTCTTGGGCCCGGTCTATGGCTTTGGTTTTATTCAAGTTGTGCTTACCTATTTCTTAGATATAAATCAGAATTGCTCACTGTAGTTTTTCAGCGTGCAGACATTCTTGCTATCTACATTATTTTACCAGCACTCGTTATGGTAGTGGCCAGAACTGCAATTCATGGAATGGATGGTTTCGGGCATGCTCTCGAATCTTTAATCTCCTCACTTTCAAATTCAATTTCGTATGGTAGAATATTAGCACTGGCACTGACGCATGGAGCTTTCAGTAAACTTCTCTTGATGTTCCTCGAATTTGAGGGTACAGTAATGGCAATAATTGGCTTCATAATGTGGGCATTCTTCACATTTCTTTTAATTATTTGCTTTGAAGGGCTATTATCATTCATACAAACTCTCAGGCTTCACTGGGTAGAATGGTTTTTAAAATTTTATTCAGGTGATGGATATGAGTATAAACCCTTAGCGATCAAATAGCTTAGAATCCAACATTGATTTTCAGAATGTATCTTATAAACTGAAAGCCAAGGTACCTTAAGCCATCATAATCATAAAGGCTATGACTAATCCATAAATTGCGATGGCTTCTATGAACACAATATAAATTAACGATTTGCTGAAAGTTTCAGGTTTCTCTGCCATAGCACCAATTGCTGCTGCGCTTGCAGTACCCATGCCTACTCCTGCTCCCAAGCCGGCTAGACCTATCGCCATTCCTGCACCAATCATTTTATACCCTACTGCTGCGGTAGCTTCATCTTCCTCAGCTTGAGCATAAACGAAACCTGTTACTAGCATAGCGATTCCGATTACTAAGAAGAATAGAGTTAATGTCTTGTGAATTCTCATTAGTAACTCCTCAAATTACAGGCAGTAAATTCTTCTTCGTCTCTTTAATAACTATTACCTATATGTGATAGGCCAATAATTATTTTGATTATTCACTGTTCTATCTAGGAATAGAGAGCAGTAGACGATATAATATGTTCTCTTGGATCCTTTCTCTTTTACCCATAATCAATGTACGAACATCCATAGCTTCAAAGAATTTCAAATAGAGAAATGCGATGATTGGTCCAACACCAAAAGGGTAGCCTAAAAAGGTCTTGGAACATTTTTCTACTAACAATCTTTTCAGAGTAATTTCTAGAGGAAGTAAGGTTTGTTTATTTTCACATTCAGTTATGACTTTTAAAATGGTTTCACCATATTGGCCTACTGACAAAGCATGCATTGATTCGTTAGTAGTCGCAGCTTCAAGAGCTGTATCAAACTCTTTATTCAATCTATATTGTATTGGAATAACTAATTCTCTAAGAGTTGAAAAGCTCATTCCCAAGTTTTTGCCTCTTAACATCAAAGTAATATTTGTAATGTCGATCTCAGTTCCAACAATGTCGCGGGTAGCATCTTTATCTAAATTCTCAAGTCTTGTCACAATATTCCATAAAGAATCCAAATAAAATTTGTCGCCAAGCATTTCAACAGGGAGTGTAGAATTCTTCTCTTCACATTCCGGAAGTACCCTAAGAGCTATTTCTCTAATTTTCGAATCAGAAATATCTGAAAATAGTTGATGAAGATCTTTGCTTTTTAAAAGTCCCAGAATGTATTCAGATGTGTATCTTCCTATCGGGATTATGAGTTGAGCCGATTCTTCTGGTGGAGCTCGAGAAACAACGAATCGCATAACCATTTTCAAACAAGAAAATTCATGTCTCTTTAGAATTATTTCAAAAATTTGATTTGCTTCGTCAGTAGTTTTCATATTGATCAATTCTTGAAGGATACGATAGTAATCTTGGAAGATTGTTGAATCTAACGTGATGAGATCAAATTGTTTTCCAGAATGCTCGAAAAGATATTTCGAATATGATGTCTCTGCCAGAAGACGAATTACATCATGTTCATCCTTAGCCTTTAAAATGGCTTCATAAAGGTCGGCACTAAGCAGCCGTGATCGTAAAGCCCTGATATAAGTAGTCGAATATGCGTATTGATCAGCTCTTGACATGGTTTACCATCTATCCTAAATTGTCATATGGATTACAATAGGCTCTATGAGTGATGGCTTTCAATATCTTAAATCTTGCCAACAAATTAAGAAGCCTTGAGGAAAAATAAATAGTATAGATGAAGAAGATTTCAAAGCAAGTAGATGTGGAGAATAAAATTGTATAAACAAAGTATGGGTAAGGCCTTCTGGTATCTTGGAATTACCGCTACTATCCCTATCATGGCTTTTGCTGGGTACATTATTGGTAAGTATTATGACCAAGAACTGATGGGTGCATTGATCGGGACCTTACTCGGGACTTTCCTTGTCTGGATTGACATGCTAAAACTCAGTGGATTAATTGGAGCAAAGAAACGGAAAAATGCTGGAAAATGAATCTCCATGAGGCTCACTCGTAATTATGAATATGCTTATGGATTAATAAAAGCTCGAATGGGAAATCGCTTAAAACAGTATGACTATGAAGCAATTTTAGGATGCGAAGAGCCGAGAGATCTATTTCATGTATTAAATAAAACGGTCTACGGAGAGACTTTAACAAGGTTTAAAGTAAAAACTTTTGAGGATATAATCGACGCTGTTACTACTTCAGCAGTTAATCACACAGAGAATTTGATTAATTCCATTCCGAAATCTGATATGGAAATGCTAGTAGATTATCAAAAACTTTTAGAATCAAGAAGTCTAGTCAATTTTTTGAAGTCAAAAATCAGGACAGATTATACAGTTGCTATGATGGGCATCATACAATTTGGTTCTTTTCCTCCAGGTTATTATGATCTTGAAGTATCGTCCAAAGAAAAGAGCAACTTTCCTGAACTTACGAAGATAGTTGAAAATTCAATATCGCTCGTCAAAAAAAACAATTGCATGGCCCCATTACTAAAAATAATTTTATATTTTTGTGAAATTATATCAAAAAGCATTCTAAAATCTAATTCTTCTAAATGGAGATCTTTGAGTAAATTAGTAAATCATATGAGTGAAGTAACAGCAATTGAGGCAATAATTTTAAGCTCACAATCTGGAATCGCACCTGAAATCACTGAAAAATGGTTCTCTCTGAAATCAGAGACGAAGGAAAATCGTTTCCACACACTTCTGGCAGAAAACAATGTAGAACGAGTAATTTCTAAATTAAAGAAAACACGGTATGGATTTTGTTTAGAAAAAAAATCTCATAATGATGTTAATGGCATCGTGGAGAGATTTCCCTATTGTATTATAGCTAAGGAAGCGCATTCCATATTGGCAGGATATCCTTTTCTTCCATCTACAGCAGCAGCTGGAATGATGTTAATTCTTGTTGAAGTTAGAAACATTAAACTGGCTATAGCTGCAGTCGCTGGAAGGTTAAATAAACTGGAAGCATTAAGACTTATGACTATTTCCTAATATGTATAGTGTTGACCGTATGGTCTTTCAAAGTTTGAATAATCTTCTAAAACTCAATATCAGTAATGTTGTTTTACTATCCTAAATGTTCGCAGAAAGTGTTCTGCTATTGATATCTAACTATGAGTAATAATCTAGATGGTGAATGCATATCATAATTATGCTGAAAAGATTGTTATTATAGCGTAAAAGATAATAATAAACTCAAACATTATTCAAGTTGAGTTAGGAAATGAGATATGATTTAGCAATTATGCTACAAGACGAATTGAATTTACAATTGTTAAGTAAACTCTGCTCGGGAGAAGGTCTGAGCATAAATCTGAGTTATTTATCCAGAAAGCTTCGTAGACATAGAAATACTATTAGAGAAAGAGTCCGTGAACTAATCAAATACAAGGTTATTGATAGACCTGTTTATCCTTTTCTTGCACTTTTCAAACAAAGGCCCTTGTTAATTGCTGTTTATGCCGATCTACCCGATAATGAGAAAGTAACAACCTGGCTCAAAGAAGATGCAAACATATTTGCTGCATTTCGAATCAGGGAGGGAGAATACAACATGATGCTCTTCGAACTTCATGAAAGTCTGCAAACATATCACACATGGAGAGAGACTATTGTAAAGGTTGGAAAGATACCTGGTAGGTCTCAAAGAATTCCTTCTATGGCCGTCTACTTATCTAATCTGCTGATAGAAAAATATGAACCGAATGCACCCATTGAACTTATAAAAAGGAACTATCAAGAGAAAAAAGTAACAAAGCTAAACGGTTGTCCACTTGACGATTTATCCTTGAGTATACTTGGTCATCTGACAAATGGTGAGGGCATATCTGTAAATGAGAATATCCTGGCCAAGGATCTCGGTGTCCATCGAAGGACTGTAAATGATAGAATTAAGAAAATGTGTGATACTGAGATAATATGGAAACCTCTTTGTAGATTTCCATCATTCTTTGTACCTCCAAACTTCATCTTAGTGTTTTCACTTGTTGAAATTAGGAAACATTATGAGGAATTCCTGAAAGATGTATCTTCAGATCCGCACGTGAGCCTCGCTTATAGGATCAGTGAAGGACGCTATAATCTGCTACTGTTTGAGGCTCATCTTAGTCTTGAGGATTACCTGAGATGGGAATCATTTTATAATTCTAAATATCCAGAATGTTTTGGGTCTATTAAGAATACTTACCTCTCCCCGAATCTAACAATTTCAATAGATCAACAAAAAGTTTCTCTAGGTGTAATATCTGAGAGGTTATCTGCTACAAGAGAGTCTGGATTAGAATGTGACACGGTTGCCAGCAAGACTTATCTTCAAAAACGTAAGAGATCAAGACGGCAACGATGACGACTCAGAGTTAAACAAGATTATGAAATGATTTAAAGGCATTAGGCAGAGTTGCCACTCCTTTACAGGCAATATTATATCTAAAAATATACTAAAATCTAATTTTCTTGTACTACATATTCATCTATTGAGATTGATATGAAGAAAGTTAGGTCTTGGGATAATAAAATCTTCGATGGATACACTAGCGTTTTAACTGTGAGAATCAAACCATCCATACATGACCAATTAAAACTTTGGAGCATACGATCTAAAAGAGACAAATCTGTTTTTGTTCGCTGTGCTATTGAAGAGAAACTGCAGAGAGAAGTAGCTAAAGAAAAAATTGGTTTATACCCTCTAGAAAGGAGGCTGGGCCCATAAAGGATCAAGAGGGAGGTGAAAAGCTAACTGGCACAATCTAGAAGCTTCTATGCTACCGATGATGAATGGGATCCTTTTGTATCCATATGTGTTAGTAAAGGTGTTAAGCCGGGAACTATGATTAGAAGATTCATAGTAAGAGTTGGAAGTCAAGATTCAAACGATCAAAATTCAACAGTTGCACATACGCATCAAAAAAATAATGATAATAATCAGTCTAAAATAGCTGGATCTAAACCTCAAACTGGAATGTACGCAAATCCTGGAGACTTTAAGATATTTGAGAAAGGGGAAGAGCAAGCAGTCAAAGACATTAATGAAATGAATGTTGAAATAGACTGTGTTGACGATCTCATAGTGGATCCTAAAGTCATCAATGAAAAAGAGGATTTAAAAAATCATTACCAGATTCTTGCTGAAATTGCTAAACGTCCAGATAAAATGAATGATAAACTTTGGAAAGCTAAACATGTTTCCAGAGTCATAAATGATCTTGGACCTGAAGAAGGAAACAAATGGTTGATAGATAATTTCCACCTATCACCTCAAGACATTCAACAACTACAAAACTATGAGAACCATGTATGACAATAATGAAAGAGACTATGTTAATTCAATATAATATATTATAATATAATATATTAGATGAAACGTAATAATATAATAATCCACTTGTAATACACGAGTCTTTGATCCGGCTCAACAACACTTTTTCTAAAGGATCCAGATCATAGTCATGCATTGCCCCAAATGTAAAGGCAATGTAATCTGCGACAGACTGAAACGTGAGTTTGTTTGTAAATCCTGCTGACTAGCCCAATATCCAGAAGAATATACGCCCTATAATGAACCCGAGAAAAATAAGGATCCAACATGACTAAACATAAACGAAGACTCCTTCCTATCACCCAAACGACCCCTAAAATACGGTTGAAAGCATGCAAAATGAATAGTTCAAGTCATGCATAACAGAGTCCAAATAAGCCCAAAATAACCGCAAAAATGTTGAGAGAAGGTCAAAATGAAGCAGTTTCCTTCAAAATTGAAGATTAGGCTCAAGAATGGTGCGATAAATTGGAACTCATACCCCCATAAAATACGGTTAGCGCGCTACAAAAAATATAGAAGGAACTTATCTACTAACTTAGCTTTTTTAGTTTTTCCACATTGGATTTATCATGATATTGTCAGACATTAACGCAGGGATAAACAATAATAAAATAATCTAAAGGTCAGTGCGGAGTGGGATTTCAGCACCAATTTACCAGTATAATTAATTTGCATCTAGCTTTTTTTAATGTATAAACAACTTCTCTCAGGTTAACCTTTTCAAAAACTTTCATGATTTTCTCTTCATACCGAATTGTAGTCTTTCCTATCATCCAACCACCTATCGAACCGACTATCACATCTGAAGGCCAATTACGCTTCCTGAAAGGCCTTAAGAAAGCAAGTATAAATAGGCTGATCAGTACTATCGATAGAATGACTGCCAGCCAGTTTCCAAACAGAAACTCTGCTCCTGGGATTATCGGTTCTCAGCTCCACAGATAGGATGAGACCAAACTGGCTTCTATGAGAATTGTTGATACTAATATAGAAATCAAAAGGAGTATTGACCAACCTTTCAGAGTCCAAACCGACTGATAACGCTTCAGAATCGAATATGAGAAAGCCCATACTCCTCCCCAGATCAAGTAACTGTAGAGCCATATTCCGCTGAAGGTTCCTGCCGGCGGATAGACTTCTAAGAATGGAAGCCCCTTTCTGAGAAAAGCAAGTATACCTATAAGTAGAATCCCAATGCTCGCAGAGATAAAAGCTGAAGCTGTTACACCTGAATCTTTCATCATAATCACCCTACCGGCGCTATCATAGTTGGTATAAGTCCAGTATATGAGATAGCTATCATCCATGCGACAAAGAGGATTAAGTGTAGTAAGAGCGTTCGCCGCAATTCCATGACTGTGGCAAGCTGTTTGCCATAATAGCTTATCATCCAAGCAATCGCAACCGACCAGATTGGGCCGATAAGTCCCAAGTATTCCATGGTTTCGAAAAGTATCTCATGTGCAAAAGGGTCAACCTCAAGTATTAGGGACTTTGGGCTGTCGGCTGTTGGTAGACGATAGAAGAGGTACCCATAAGCACCTGTAAGGTTGACGGCGAAGGCAAGTATAACCAGGAGGAGGGCAAACATCTTTAATCCACGAATTGCATTCCCTTGGAGACTACCCTTTAGTATAATCGATGCGATGATTACAGCAACTACTATCGAGAATGTTGCGAATAACCCGTGAAGGAACATAATAGATTCAAGAAATAGCTCTACCATAATTTACCATACTCCTGTATTTCTTTGGGACGTTTGCCTTGTACATTTCATGTTAAGTTCTCCTTTACAACCATCCACGTGGAGCACCTTTCTTGTAGACTCTCCATGAGAACAAAGCTGCCAGAGCAATCAGCAACACGCTCAGATACGTGTCGACTGGTGTGTAAACCTGAACAGCCAAGATGACAATTAAAATCACTATGAACAAGCATACCCCTGCCATCTTCTTTCTTAAGGTCCTTAATGGAAGAAGTTTCGCAGCAATATCTTCTGGAATACTGTCTCCATACACTTGGGAGAAGAGATCATCTATCCTTGGTTGGATGTTGAAGTGGACGACAGAAAGCATGCTCATTATTACTCCAAGCAATATCCATTTCAAGAGAATGACTTGGTTTGTAAATATTGAAGAAAGTGGATCGCCGTGTAAAGCAACAAGAAATACGCCTGTGAAGAGTGCTGTTAATTGGTAGATGTAGCAGCGGGTTGAGTTACCGCGAAGAACATTCTCAAGGTATCTGTCAACCTGCACTGATGCTTTCCCAAACCGAACCCTTTCACTAACTACTATTAAGTTGTAGAGGGGAGCAGACATGAAGATAACAGGTAGGATATGAAGAAACCTCATCACCTCATACAGACTATCCAAACCTTTCATCTCATGAACAATTTTTTTTGAATTAATATACAAGCATAGATTTAATATTAATGCATTATATGATCTCTTTCTTCATCTTGTGGAATTCTTCTGTGGTTATCTCGCCTTTAGCGTAACGTTCTTTGAGGATTTCAATTGCTCCTCTATTATTAGCGACGCTGTAGATTACTTGATCCTTACCGCAGTATTGACAATATCTTGACGATGCATCAATGTTAGCGCCGCAACTTTGGCAGAGCTTCTGAGTATGCATATATCCAATTCTGGGAGAGGTCTCTCTCCCCACTAGATATCCTCCTCCAAAACCCAGGAGTGCCCCACCCAATCCACATGCAAATAACATGAAGAACAACCCCTAATTATTCAAGTTCAACGGAGAATGGAACGCTTCGTATTACACATTCCGTTCCAGGGCAACGCTCCTCAGCCAGCTTAACTAACTTTTCGAGTGTGGTTCGTGGAACATCAGCATCTGCTTGGACTTTCAATCCTACACTCTGTATTATCGGCTCCTTTGATAGGCCCAGCTGTTTTCGCAAGTCTACCTTATTCTCTGCAACTACCTTTAGAGATTTTAATTTGACATTCTCATTTGTTGCTGTGGCCACAAATGTTGTTGCAAAGCAGGCAGCTAAGCCGTAGAGGCAGTACTGCATAGGATCAGGGCTGCTCCCCCAACCTCCGGCGAATGGTGGAAACTCGCAGTTCAATGAGACTTTGCCTTTCTGATAGGCGACGTCAGCGGTGAACTGAGGTTTTCCCTCTTCGAAAATCCATTCTCCAGAGACGCTCTTCTTCTTTATTGCATTCTCTGGATTCTTTTTAACAGACTCTACAAATTCCATCATTTTTTCTATATTTACATTATTCATTTTTTTAATTCATCTCTATTATTTATTTCTCATATTCTAATCCTGTCATCTGTACGAAAGCACCATGCCATGTGTGGTACCATACTTGACCGGTGTTGCCGTTAACACTAAGCATGCCATATGTTTTGCCATCTTTGAGTACGTGTATTGTGTAGTAACCGTAGAATATGTTTGGATGCTCTACCGTGGAGCCAAGAAGGTATGAATCCAGATAAGGCTATAGCAACCTGAACAGCAGCATCTTCTGTTACTGGCATGTCTGCTGTTGGTACGCCGCTGTATTGTTGGTAGCCGACCCATCTGCCACGGTTTCCTCCACCCATCATTCCATCCCAAGAATCCCCATCAACCATGTGACCATACTTTGTATTCCACATCATATTCGGTCCTTGTTCTGGATGTATTATGCCCATCATGTGACCCATTCCGCTGAGTGAGACTTCCTTTTCTATTATTCCTTCAAAAGCACTTATCCCAGTACTCTTCTCGACTGCTGTGAAATAGTAATTGTATTGGAACTCCATAATTTCTTTGACTGCAAGGTCGGGGTATCCTATGGATGAGACATATACCTTCGCCAGTTCTGCTGCTTCATCAATATTTTTTGGTATTGATGGATAAGATTGGTATGATCCTGGAATCTGATTTGTTGTTAGAAAAGGTGTAGTTGTTTGATCTAGGTATGGTGTTGGTGCAAACTGGATTGCTGAGATGGCAACTATTCCTATGATTCCAATTATAACCAAGACCGCTCCAAGAAGTCTATTTCTCTTCAGTTCGCTAGTCCTCATCAGGAAAGCTCCTTCTTCATCCGATCATATTCTTCTTGGGTGATCTCGCCTCCAGCGTATCGTGCCTTGAGGATCTCAAGTGATCTATCACTGGGTTTGTTCTCAAGAAATCTGGTGCTTGGTTTCAGTGTGCTCCAGCTTACG
>Ga0154710_109_pt4 | contig 19898 bp, 19 predicted proteins | sample Rifle2008BG13ft_FD_105570 | JGI IMG/M metagenome (GOLD analysis project Ga0154710, IMG submission 105570) | Candidatus Bathyarchaeota archaeon RBG_13_38_9
TCCCGAAACCGTTTATCCCCACTCTTTTTTTCATGATAAACATAAATTGTTTAATTTCGGACTATAATGTTTTTCCTATTCTGATTTTTGGAATCTGCCTTTTAGCTTATCGAGTACTTCAGGCAATGTGGTATATTCCATTTCTTCAGAACTGAGTCTATGTGGCATGAAAGGCCCATGTAATCTCATATAATCAGCTATTTCGCCGGCTACTGATCTTGCTCTGTCAAAAGCAGGATCATTGAACATATCAGTAGGTCCTATGAGTTTAGCATTACATACTTGGAATCCTAATCCCACAACTCTAGGCGGCCCATCAAATCTAGTACATTTATTTTGAGATTCGGAAACACTTACTGGCATTAATGGTCCATTATGCGATCCTCTCATCCATCCTCCCACAAGATGTGGAAAAGCGAAAGTCTCTAACACCTCTCCAACTGCTGGCAGACCACCTTGTGCTCTAATGATACAAACAGGATCATCTTTTCCTACATATCTCCCAGAAATCAACGAAAGCTTAGTTGTGCTTGCTGCTGCAGCAGGCATTCCATCAGACCGATAAATTTTTGAAATGACATACCTATTTGTATCCCCGATCAAAGCCAATAGATCATATGATTCCTCTGGCGTTTTCAATTTTACAATCTTTCCCTCACGTGTGTCCAGAACTTCAAATATGAACCCATTGTGAAGGCTGATGTCGATAACAAGTCCAGCTGTATTGAAAGGATCTGCAAAAATTTTGTATAAAGGAAGATTCCAAGCTCCTGGAGCAGTTTTATCCGCCATAAAGATCAGGATGGGATCGCTTTTTCTCTCCTCAAACTCTAATTCTGCCACGCCAGGGCCCATTCCCTTTACGTTGCCGGAGAATGCATCAGCCAGCAAATCTTGGCCTGCACCATAAAGCTTCAAGGGTTTCGAGACTTTCTCTGTAACTTCACTCAGAACATTCCATCCTAGTTCATGAATGCTTTTGTCATTTTCACCTTTTTTATGACCCATTATTAATTCAAGATCATCGCCAACATATGTGACGTGAAAATCTTCAACCAAACCCTTGGTCTTTGCTTTTTCCATTTCTTTATTTGCAAATTCTATCTGTTGCGGATGTACAACATGATGACCCGTGAATCCTCCAACATCAGCTTTTATGATTGAGATTGTGGTTTTGTTAACTGTCATCTAAATCATCTCGATAATTTCGTATTTTCATACTTTGGACTTTATACATACTTTTTTGATTAGTTAACCTTTTAACGTAATACTCTGTGTTGATTTAAAAGCACGGTTCGTAATATGTGAAATCTCAAAGAATTGACAATAATCAAACCATAACTAGCTATTTAAAGTGAAAATTAAAGAATTAAGTAAAAGAGTAATCTGTTAATTCATATAGTTTAGACATATGGGTTTTATTAATTGCGTGAATGTCTCCATGGTCTCAAATCTAATAAACTATCCATTAATCCTAGTGAATCTCAAATCATATTCTGAAACAATGGGAGCGAAAGCAGAGGAATTAGCGGAAATCACACAGAAGATTTCTAGTGACACTGGGATACGTATTGGTTTGGCGCCCCAATTTACCGATATCCAACGATTGAAACGATTTGAAATTCCAATTTTTTCTCAGCATATTGATGGCATCTTTCCTGGAGCACACACTGGGCATATACTTGCTGAAGCTGTAAAATCATCTGGTTCAGTAGGAACAATATTGAATCATTCCGAAAGACGAATGCTACTTTCAGATATTGAAAGCGCTTTAAAAAGAACTAAAGAAGTAGATCTAATTTCTGTGGTGTGTGTAAATACCACCAATGTTGGGATGGCAGTTGCCGCATTCGATCCAGACATAATCGCGATAGAACCTCCAGAACTTATAGGAACTGGAATCGCTGTTTCAAAAGCAAAACCTGAAATTATTTTAGAATCAGTTGAAGCAATAAAACGAATAAACAAAAATGTAACTGTGCTGTGTGGAGCTGGCATCACATGTGGAGAAGACGTTTTTTCAGCAATCAAATTAGGCAGCAGTGGAGTATTAGTGGCCAGTGGGATCGTTAAAGCTTCCAATTGGAAAAATATTCTTCAAGAATTTGCTGACGCCGCCTTAAAAGCTAAGAAAGATGAGGGAACTGAGTGAAGATAAAGCTCTATTGCCCAAGTTGTTTAATTAATAGAGCTTTTGTAGAATCACAAAAAGCTTCAGATGATCCAGAAATAAGACTTAAATCACTTCTTGATTCGTTCAAAGCTATAAGTTGTAATACAAACACAAATGTTACACCCGCATATCTTGGAACAATTAGAGATCGAACAATAAAAGAAACTTCTAAAAATCCTGATCCATTTCACGAAGAAAAAATCATCAGCAATCAAAGAGCAATAGAACTTTTACCTCTGGCTAAAAATTATGTGCAAAAGGCTGAAACACCTTCAGATAAATTCAGAAAAGCCTGCTTGATCTCAATAGTAGGTAATGCTTTCGAATTCGGCATCAAAGATTATCACTTTGATTATAACGATCTACCAAAGTGGATTGAAGAAGTCGAAAAAGACATCGGAATAGATCATATTAGCAAGATCGAAAAATTAGCCAACAAAGCGGATAGAATTCTATTTTTAACAGACAATGCTGGAGAAATTGCATTTGACAAAATATTAGTTGAACAACTTAAGAACATGGGAGCATCTATTACGGTTGCAGTCAAAGCTCACCCAATAAGTAATGATGCAACATTAGAGGACGCTAAAATAGTGAATATGACGAATATTGCTGATAAAGTAACTACCACTGGAACAGATACAGTAGGATTAATTCTAGAAGAATGTAGCAAAGAATTTCTCAATGAGTATGATAAAACTGATTTAGTCATTGCAAAAGGCATGGCTCACTACGAGACAATCACTGAATACAAAGTGACGAAACCACACGCTTTGCTGTTCAGAGTTAAATGCCTATCAATCTCTAAGGATCTAAAAATTGATCTAGGAAAAAACATAGCATACCTAATAGAACCATAAATTTTAGTAAAAACACACAGAGTAATAAAATATCAACGTTTATAATGGGATACTCATCACTAGATGAAGTGTGGGATAGTTAAATGCCATTTATCGGTCCATGGGAAATAGCCCTAATATTAGCAATAGTACTAATTATTTTTGGTCCTAAAAAACTTCCTCAGTTAGCAAAAGCTATAGGTGATTCAATAAGAGGGTTTAAAGATGCTTCTGATGGAAAAACTCCTACCCAAACACAGCAAACACAACAACCAGTGCAATACCAAACAAAGGAATCCGACCTTCTTTTAGAAACTGCGAAGAATCTAGGTATTCAAACTGAAGGTAAAACTATGGAACAGATATCTAAAGAAATCACCAAAGCCGCATCGAAACCAGCCGAACAAGAATCATAATCTTATCAATTCATCTTTTACCGGTACAGATTACATGCGCGGAGTTATCATTCTAGCTGGAGGCCCTAGTATAAGATTCGGCAGAAATAAGGCACTGGTAAGACTAAACGATAAACCGCTCATTGAATACATAATCGATCAGTCTAGAAAAATAACTGACACAATCGTTGTCACCATCAGCAAAAATGATTCTATCGAAGAATTTCAAAAAATTTTACCTAGCGATATAGACATTATCAGAGATGGTGAAGGTTTAAAAAGCCCTTTAACTGGCTTAATATCAGGTCTAAAAAAATTTTCTGAGGGATATGTAGCTATAATTGCATGTGACATGCCATTTATTAAAAGTGAAGTGTTGGATCTACTTTTTGAGAAAGCTATCGGATTTGATTTAGCGATTCCGCGTTGGCCAAACGGATATTTGGAACCGCTTCATGCAGTTTATGAATTTAATAAAACTCAGCAATGTTTGAGTCAACTAAAAATTAGCAATAATACTCGTGTTTCAGATCTAATATTCATGTTAGAATCAGTAAATTATTTGGACATTAGTGAAATTATGAAAATTGATCCATCGTTAAGAGTTTTTTTTAACATAAACAGTGAAAATGAACTCAAAATTGCAGAAAAACATCTACACAACCTTTTAAGATGAAAACCAGTTACCAAATTAAGTATTAAATCGCACACCACAATTGAGTAGTATTACTTGAATTCCAAAAGTTTAACTCGTTTTTTCTGATAATGAGCGATAACAATATAGGATATCTGTTAATAGCTAGGGTAGAACAATCAGGCGGGAACTCAAATTACCAATAAACAACAATACGATCAGATGAGTTTCTGGGAACACTTAGATGAATTTCTCAGTCGTATGAGAATTGTATTCCTAACTGTAATTGTTTCAGGTTTATTCATTGGCTTCTTCCCTGCTAATATGGAAGGTTTACTTGACCCTTCAAGAAGGTACGAGCCCATAATAGCTGTGATAATGCACAGGATAAAACATGATCTTCTCCCCGGTGAAGCAAGCCTGATAGCAGGAGGCCTGATGGACACTGCTTACGTATATGTTGCACTGGCTTTCCTGATTGGAATTGGTGTTTCATCCCCATTAATTGGATATCAATTGTATGCATTTATTACTCCAGCTCTATATCCATCAGAGAAAAAAAATATATCAAAATTCGTGGTTTCATTCCTTGCACTCTTTGTATTTGGTCTTGTAATTGCTTATCTATTAATCATACCGTTGACAATGAGAATTATAATGTGGTTCATTGAATCAGGAGGAGCTGAACCATTAATAAATATAAATGATTTTTATATGATGGTAATTATGTTAATGATAGGATCTGGGCTCTTATACACGGTTCCAGTTTTTTTGGTACTTCTTGTACAAGTAGGAATACTACCTGCGAACTTTATTGAAGGAAAAAGAAAAGTAATCTATATCGCAATTCTGGTTGTGACAGCTGTGATTACTCCTGACCCAACTATCGTAACAGATGTAATAATTTTAGTTCCATTTATATTGCTTTTTGAATTTGCGGTATTAGTCGCTAAAAGAGTAGGAAAAAATAAAGAAAGTTTAGTTTAATGTTAAATAATATCTGTTTATGAGGGTGCACCTTATCGTGGGCGACTCAGCTGTAAGAATGGTAAGAGGGGTGTCCTTCCTTGTTTTTGATACTTCAATCAGTGCCCTAATAGGCATTATTGCTTTCGCATTTATCACACGTCTAATTACTAAAACTGAGATGGGCATAATGGCTGTGCTTCTAATGGTAACAAGCACCTGCCAGTTAACCTGTACACTAGGTCTGCCAAATGCCGCTACAAAATTTATATCAGAATCACTTGGAAAAGACGATCTCGATTCCGCTGCTGGAGTCACTAATCAAGCATTACGAATTAATTTACTAATGTCCTTCACAATATCCTTGCTATGCTTCGTCTTGGCTGAATATCTGTCAAAGTTCCTATTTGGATCCATTCAATATACAAATATTATACAACTTTTGTCCATTAACATTTTTTTTGCAAGTCTACTACCAGGATTAACAGGAGTACTACTTGGACTCAAACGTCTTAGAGAAATTGGACTTTTTGGCGCTATCAGCTTTTTGATTCAACAAACATTTGTTGTTACATTTTTGTTTTTAGGAACTGGATTGATCGGAATTGTCTCAGGATGGCTCATAGCAAACGCATTTAATTGTGTCGTATTTCTCTTGACAATAAATAAGACTATTACATTTTGGCATACAAAAACTTACGATCTAAAAATACTCCTTAGATATTCATGGCCATTATACTCAGTAGCATTTGTTAGTCTATTAGACAATTGGTTTGACAGAGTGTTATTACTAGGTTACTCGCTTAGTGAACTAGGCATATACAATGTGGCCTTCAAAGTATTTGGTGCTTTGTATGCCATACCCATCGCTATAGCAGACGGCTTTTTCCCACATTTTTCAGAATTAAAAAGTAGAGAAGGTTTAAACAAACTATCAACAACTCTCAAGTCAACGTCGAGATACCTCACTTTGGTTGCTACACCATTATCTCTTGGACTAGCCTCAATCGCCACGCCGTTAATATCACTATTTGCAAGTAGAGTCTATGAATCTGCGGGTGAACCGTTGGTAATACTATGCATCGCAGGTGCAGTGTCTGTTTTTGGCCTCATGCTAGGAAAAGTATTATTGATACTTGAGGAAACTAAGATATACGCATCAATAGTATTCTGCACAATTCTTGCCGGGCTATTTCTTGGAATGTTAACTGTTCCCATTCTTGGCCCTATAGGTGCATCCATCGTTAGAGCCCTCACCTTGATTCTAACATTTGTATGCCTTTATGTTGTTACATCCAGAAAGATTGATCTCCAAATAGATGTGGATGCTCTTTGGAAAAGTTGGGCTGCAGGGCTTGTAATGGTAGGAGCTCTAATCACAAGTCAAAATATGCTTGATGATAGATACTATGTTTTTATTCACATTATAATCGGGGCTATAGTTTATTTATCAATGCTTAGAATTCTGCGTGCAATAGTTGATAAAGATATAGAGTTCGTAAGAAGATTTCTAGGAGTGAGGATTGGTACTCCTATTTCAAAAATTTTGAAAATGTGGTTAGTAGCATAACCTTAGAATTACCCAATACTGTTCGGAGATGACTAAATCTTGACTTTGAAAAAAACAGTAATAGGAAGTTTTCCAAAGCTTGAGATGCCAATTGAGGAAGCTATTAAGAAGATTATAGATCTCCAACTTCGGAATAGGATAGATATCATTTCAGATGGTGAACAGAGAACTGATATGATAACTTACTTCCAAGATATTCCTGGTTTAACTACTACCCCCAAAGGATTGAGCGTAGGATCGAAGATTACTCCTCCCAAAGATGCTTCAAAAACTTTGAAAATACGAGATTTTAGATATGCTCAAGATTATCTCAAAGAATTGAAGATTGATAATGTATTTTTGAAAACCGCAATAACGGGTCCTATAACCTTAGGTCTGACTTGTGCAACATCAGGATTAAAATATTATTCAGGTTTCAATGATCTAAAACTATACCAAGATTTATCCGAAGCACTCAGGCCAGTAATCTCAGAACTTCTTAAACAAGGCTCATTTGTCCAATTAGATGAACCAGGTTTGTCGGCGGGATATATGGAGCCAATAAAGGCTTTGGAAATATTAGAGAATTTGATAAGTCAAGTATCTCATGAAAAAAAGCACCCCGGTGCATTAAGTGTTCATATTTGTGGCTCATTAGAACGTTCACCTAAACTATTGGAAGGCTTATTGAAATTGAATGATCTAGATGTTGTGAGTTTGGGATTCAGTGGACCCAAAGAACAGCGTAATGTTCAACTGCTTTCTAAATCGTTATTCCATGAAAAAGCCAAGTTGGGGGTAGGCTGCGTTTATAATCTAGCAATTAACGAAAATGATGTCGATGAAACTCAAAAAATCCTAGAAAGAATTAATGAAATTTCTTCAAGGATTGGTAAAGAAAATATGGTATATGCACATCCTGATTGTAGTCTGAGAAATGTGACACCTAATGTTGCTGAGATTATACTAGAACGATTATCTGAAGCCGTGGATGAACATAACTTATAAGCAATAAGATCTAACATTTAAAAAAAATGATTATTATTAAGCCTTAGTTTCTCTCAACTTTAACTTTTTATGCTAATATCTTAGATTTTTTGTTTTTTCCAAAGTGGAGAAATTTCTCTTAGACGTACTATCATTTCTTTAATTGAATTGTGAATATACTCTATGTCTGTCTCTTCGCTATTTCTTCCTAAACTAATTCTTAGCGATCCATGAGCTTGAACTTCATTTAATCCCAGAGCCATAAGAACATGTGAAGGCAACAATTTCTTCGATGAGCATGCTGAACCTGTTGATGCCGCTATCCCTTTCTCATCAAGACTGAGAAGTAATGATTCACCTTCTATTCCTGAGAATCTAAAATGAGCATTGTTTGGAAGTCGGAATTTTGGATGCCCATTAAGATATGACTCTTCAATTTCTGTAGTAACCTTCTCAATTAGATTATCTCTCATTATGGACATTTTTTTAGAGTCTTCTAACATCCTAGATCTTGAAAGTTCTGCAGCTTTTCCTAATCCCACAGTTCCAACAACATTTTCAGTTCCAGATCTAAAGCCTTGTTCGTGACCTCCACCGTGAATTAATGGTTCTAGTATAACGCCCTCTTTTTTGAAAAGTGCGCCTACACCTTTTGGACCATATATTTTGTGAGCAGAGATCGAAAGAAGATCAATATTCATCTTCTTCATGTCTAATGGAATTTTTCCTACCGTTTGAACAGCATCTGTATGAAAAATTATTTCTTTTTCATGTGCTATCTCACTAATCTCTTGAATTGGTTCGATCGTCCCGATCTCATTATTACCGTGCATGATTGATATGAGAATCGTTTCTTTTTTTATGCTCGTTCTTAAAATATCTATATCGATGATACCATACGGATCGACAGGCAGATATGTTATTTCAAATCCTTGAGAAGCTAATGCTTGACATGCCTCGATCACAGCTGGATGTTCAATGTTACTTGTTATGATATGTTTTCCTTTTTCTTTGAGTTTATGTGCTATTCCTTTGATGGCCAAATTATCTGACTCTGTCCCTCCAGACGTAAAGATAATCTCTTTAGTAGAAGCATTTAACAAATCGGCTACTTGCTTTCTAGCCTTCTCTAAACCTTGGTATGCTTCACGACCGAATAAATGCAGGCTTGATGCATTTCCATATTTGCTTCTCATGTAAGGCAGCATTGCTTCTATTACTTCTTCATCTACTTGTGTTGTGGCCGCATTATCGACATAAATTGTTCTCAAAAATTGGGCACCAAAATCCTTTTTGTAATCTACCTATTTATAACAATGTTATACTCAGTTCTATTTTAAGATTCCCAAAGAATTTGTTTTCTGCTAAATAATGGCTTTATTTGAAAGATTCATATGTCAAATGAGCTATGCATTCTAAAAAATTCAATGATTTATATTGGTAATCGTTATTCATCGTTTAATCTGGATGTATAGTTGATGAGGAAGATAATTGCATCATTGTGTCTGACTGTGGGATTACTGATGTTAGTTCTGGGGGCATACATAGATCAGTTTAGTTATCTTCAAATGTTAATGGGAATGCCCGGAACTCCATAGGTGTTATGATCATGGTAAGTGAACAGAAAGCGGTTAAGATTCAGTCATTCAGATTCCCTTATTCATTATTTAGAAATCTGATTCAATTTTTAGCATTTTTTGCGCTTAATCTTTTGGCATTTAGGTTTGTTTATCCCTTTATCGAGGTAAATTTTATCCCGGTACCTGTACCTGTTTTGTCAAGTCTAAACTCATCTTACGCCCTGTTAGGAGGTGTTCTTGATTACTTTCAGGTTATGCTTTCACATCCATTGTTCCCCCTTATTCCATTGGCCACTATATTGGTTATCGGTTCAGTTTTTGGAAGATTTCTTTGTGGATGGGCCTGTCCAATGGGATTTATACAAGATCTTATACTCAAGATGAAAGGTGTAACGACTAAGGTTTCTCTCAGGAAACATGTTTCTCTGATAAAGGTAAAATACTTCGTATTATTTCTGATAGTTTTCTTTTCATCTACATTGGCACTCTCCATATTCTTACAGGCTGGAAGCGGATACGAGGAAGCACTTGGTCCTTTTGCAGAAGGCATACTCTTACCAATTGCACCTGAAACGACTTTGTTTAGCACAATTCCTAGATTAGTCCAAGCAGGCATGGAATCTGGACTGTTAAATTTTACCAGTTTAACTTCTTTCGGATATATTGTGTTATTAGGACTTTTCATTCTTGCAATATTTTTTGTAGGGGCCTACATGGTTCCATGGTTCTGGTGCAGATACGTATGTCCTACCGGAGCACTTATGGCAATTCCAATGCGGTTTAGTTTCCTAGGTTTGAAAAGGGATCCATCAAAATGCACAAAATGTGGAGACTGCGTAAACATATGTCCTATGCAGGTTAGAATTCTTGATTTACCTTGGGAGAAGTTCAATGATCCTGAATGTACTTTATGTTTGGAGTGTGTCGGTGCTTGTTCAAGTAGTGCGTTATCAACTAAAATGCTTTGAAAAGATCATTAGTATTAGGATAAAAATTCAAATATTGTGTATTCTTCTAGTGACTTATTAAGCCGGGTTGGCCGAACGGTTTCAGGCGGCGGGCTGCAAATTTACCTAGCTTCGATAGAGTGAAGCTGATACCCGCAGTATGTGGGTTCAATTCCCACACCCGGCTTCAGAATATTAGATTTTTATCGAAAATTTTTTAGAGATTATGGAATTTTTTGTGTTTCAGAATCTATTTTAAAATGCTAAATTACTGATTGAGAAACATAAATCTGGATTTAAAACTCGAATCCCGTAGATAAGCTAACATTTATGTTATATTACTAGGAAACATTTAGAATATGAAAATAAAATGTTCTCGATGTGGTTCTTGTCTTAATTTTGCGGACATGAATAGACATATATTAAAATGTACTAGTAAACAGTCATAATATTATAAAATTTAGGAAATTTTATTTCTTAGAGCCATTTTTAGTTTTTTCTCAGGTGGGTGTTAGTGATTGTGCTCGTTACTTGTCGGGCACACGCTTTATCTAGTGCATCCTCAAGGTTCAAGAATATGGACTATCATTAAAAATGATATTTAGAAACATTTATATTTTGTTACCATAAGTAACATTTCACAGGTGAAAAATATGTCATGGGACAATGATTTTCCTTCAAGATCCAGAAGAAGAACGAGAAGATTTCCATCTTCTGATGATTGGTTTTCAGATATGGACAGCATGTTCGAAGATATGTTTCGAGACATGGCCAATACAATACCCAAGGAACTTGTCAGGGAGAGGCGCCTTCCAGACGGTAGCACTGTTAGAGAAATGGGGCCAATAGTTTATGGGTATTCAATGAGCGTAGGTCCAGACGGCAAACCAATTGTCAGGGAATTCGGAAATGTTAAGCCTTCTGGACAACAAATAGGATTTGGACCACAAAAACCAGGTTTGACAGTTAAAGAGGAAAGAGAACCACTAGTTGATGTAATTACTGAAGGCAGTCAAATACGAGTGGTTGCAGAGTTACCAGGTGTTGAAAAAAACGACATAAACTTGCAATGTAGTGAAAATGACCTAACGATCTCCGTTAACACATCACAAAGAAAATATCTTAAAACAATGGAATTGCCAGTTTCGGTAGATTCTGATACACCGAAAGCATCGTACAAGAATGGGGTCTTGGAAGTCATATTAAAAAGGCAAAAACCTGGCACGAAAAGTAAAGAGATCAAGATCGAATAAACCAGAAATATAGCGGTTTTTGTACCAAAGAACTCCGCTCAGCGTATGGAATAGATCGCTAAGCGGAAAATATCTCTTTTTTTTAGATAACTATGAGTAGGCTAGTTTTGGAAATATTTAAGCAGAACAGAAATTAATCTAATTCATCCAAAAACTCATGAAACCGAGTTATTTTGGAGTTCTATATTAAACTATGATCACTAACATGATCATGAATAGAATTCTGAGGAAGATCAATATGTCACAATCGTTTAAAGAAATCGATTTGAAAAAGATAAAACCAAATCGTCTCAATCCCAGAGAAGAGTTTCGAAAAGAACCTTTAGATGAATTAGCCGATAGTATTTCTCAAACAGGATTGATACAACCAATTGTAGTTCGCCAAGTCGAGAAAGGTTACGAAGTGGTGGTTGGAGAACGTCGCTATAGAGCATCTCATCAAGCAGGAGTGGAAAAAATACCTGCAATCGTCAGAAATTTCACCGACGATCAAGTCATTGAACTAAACTTGATAGAGAACATTCATCGTGAGGATCTAAGTGCAGTTGAGAAGGGAAGAACTTGTCTGCAACTAATGGAGAGGTTTCCTGAGAAATACCCATCAGAGGAATCGCTTGCTAATCATGTTGGAGTGAGTCCCCTAACAATTAGAGATTGGTTGAAACTAATAACTTCTATGACTAAGAAAGTTCAAAGAATGGTAGCTCCAGAAACGATATCACGAAGAGTCCCTGAAGGAAAGATCGAGTATACTACTGCCGTAAGAATAGCTCGTAAAATAAAAGAACCGAAAAAACAGCTCAAGGTCGCACAAACACTCGTTCGAAAAGGAATTCGTGGAACAACTGCAAGACAGGTAGTTCGTGAAATAGCGAGAAAACCTGAAAAATCAGTTGAAAAAATTGTAGAAGAAGTTATGGAAACACAGAGCAAAATACCATTCAGACTATGCGATATTGAGACAACTCTCAAAGGAATGAAAACACAAATCTCACTTGAAAAAGTAGATTCCAAAATACGTAAGGATTCAATGGTGCAAGCTGATCTCTATGAGCCACGTATTGCAGATATCAGAATCAAAGATATTCTAAGAAAAAGACTAGGAGATTTTACGGATGAAGACGCTAAAAGAGAAGGCGAATCTAATTTAGAACAATTTAAAAAGAAATGGCAAATAATAAACGGAAAGGGTAGTTGGGATCCTAATCTTAGAGTTGATGTCGTAAGATTTGAAGTTGCAAAACTCAACCCAAAATTTGATGAACTAAGAAGAAGGTTGAGCATAAAATTCCTGTTAAAATAGTGGATCACAATAGAGCGCGTTTGTGTGACAACACCAATTAATATGAAATAATTATCATATTGTAAAAATTATTCCAAATGCATATAGCGGGCTCCATAACTTATTTCGGTTAGGGCCCGTGGTCTAGTCAGGATTATGATGCTGGCCTCCGAAGCCGGTGATCGTGGGTTCAAATCCCACCGGGCCCGCTCAGAGGGATACATAACCAGGTATGATAGAATGACGATTCAAACTAAAAAGAACGATAATGACATGAATAATCCATTTAAGAATATGATTGATGAATGTAGATCTATTCTTTATGAAGCAATTATTACTGAATATCCTACCCAAAAAAATATTGTAATCAAGATTGAAGAACCTCCTTCACATAAATTTGGAGATCTCTCTACAAACATTTGCCTTCAAATTTCAAAAGAACTTGGTACACCTCCTAAAAAAATTGCAGAACGTATTACACATTCAATAACGATACCGAAAGACAGCTATATCGAACGAATCGATGTAGCCGGATTAGGATATTTAAATTTCTATCTCAAGACAGCTAAAATCACTGAATTTGTAATTAATTCGATAAGAACGCTCAGTATGGATTATGGTTTTCCTAAGATAGATCAACCAGAAAATATCTTGATTGAACATAGTAGCATTAATCCTGTCCATGCTATCCATATAGGTCAAGCTAGGAACTCAATTCTCGGAGATGCAATCTCAAGGATTCTCAGAGCCAGAGGTCACAATATTGAAACTCATTTTTACATCAATGATGCTGGAAGACAAAGTGCGATAGTAGCATATGGATTTGATAATATCGAAAAGTTCCAATCTAAAACAAAAATCGACCATTATGTTGGTCAAATATATAGTATAACCTCTTGTCTTATTGAAATTCAATCATGCAAAAAGAAACTGTTAGAGTTGAAAGATAATAAGGGTGACAAAATAGACCAAACAGATTTTCAGAGTAAACTTGATGAATGGACAGATGTAGCATTACAACTTCAAAATCAAAATCGGGATATTTTTGAAGAGCTTAGAGAAAAGTTAATCAAAATCTCTGATCCAGAAAGCGAAATCAACAATCTATTGAGAAAATACGAAGAGGGTGATGTATCCACTAAGTGTCTAATCAGAAAAGTAACTGAACTTTGCATTCAAGGTTTCAAGCAGACATTCTCCATATTGAAAATCAATTTTGATAAATGGGATTGGGAAAGCGATCTATTATGGTCCGGAAATGTATCAGACATCGTTAAAAAATTATCAGAATCTAAGCACGTATCAAAAGATGATGATGTGTTAAAACTTCGATCAGATCAAGTTATTGAAGCATTTGAAATCAGACAGATGCTTGGAATAAGCGATGATTTCATGCTGCCACCGGTCTCATTAACAAGATCTGATGGAACTTCCCTATATCTGACAAGAGATATTGCATATAGTCTTGTTAAATTTAATCAAGCAAAACAAGTGATCAATGTTGTCGGGATGGAACAGCTTCATGAACAACTCCATGTCAGAGTTGCTCTATCCGTTCTTGGTCTAAATAAATTAGCTAAGAATCTGAAACATTTCGTATTTGGATTAGTAAAATTCCCTGGAGAAAAGATGTCAAGCAGAAGAGGAAGAATAGTTACTCTCGATGATGTTGTAGAAGAAGGTGTCAAAAGAGCTTATGTTGAAGTCGAAAACCGTTCTCCTACCTTAAGTTCTGAAGAGAAAAAGAATATGGCTGAAACAATTTCCATAGGTGCGATCAAATATGCATTACTATCAGTTGAACCATCGCATGAAGTTGTTTTCTCGTGGGATAGAGTATTAAATTTTGAGACAAACAGCGCGCCTTTCATTAACTACGGATACACCCGAGCCAATGGCATTCTTAAGAAAGTTGGAAACATTTCTTTTCCAATAAATTACACAAAGCTTGAACATCCTTTAGAAAAACGACTGATATTATCACTAGCGAAGTTTCCATCAATTTTTATTGATGCGTCTGATCGGCTTCGACCTGATGATCTTGCGACTTATGCTAATCAATTAACAAAACAGTTTCACGAATATTATGAAAAAGTCGACGTTTCACATCTAGATGACGATGATTTGAAAAATTCGAGAGCCCAGCTTATTAATGCATTCAAAATAGTTGTTTCTAATTGCATGGGTGTGCTTGGAATAGTCCTAAGTGAGAGAATGTAGGGTTATCTGTTACTGTTAAATATCAGAGATTGTGAATAAGATAGATCGATGGCTTATGCCTACGGCTTTTGTTTTGATTAATGCAGAATTAGGAAAGGAAGAAGGTATCCTAAAAGAATTGAGAAGTATCAGTAATGTAACAGAAGCACATTTTGTATACGGTGTATACGACATAATTGCTAAAGTTGAAGCCGATACCATGGAAAAATTGAAAGAAATTGTTACATTTAAGATCAGAAGACTAACTGATGTTAGAAGTACCTTGACTATGACTGTTGCCGAAGGGATCTAAAGAATCTCTAAAATCAATAGACCAATATGATGCTTTCCTAATGTTCCTCTAGTATGAGAAGTGCACGATAACTATCTATTTATTATCATGCATATCTCTGTAAAATAATTCTTACTGATTGGCTTTTTCAATAAGTTTTGGAACAATCCATTCGAAACCTATTGTCATAATATGGAGCCCACTAACGTTTGGAGTATTCCTAATTTCCTTTATCAGATCCCCGAAAATTTTCAGGTTTTCATCAAGGAAAGCTTGCTTGCTTTTTTCTCTTGCCGCTAACAAGCTCTTCTGAATGTCTTCGGGTACAACTATGCCCGGTACATTCTTTACCATCCAATCCATCATGCCCCTTGATTTGAATGGAGCTATTCCAACTATTACTGGCACTTTTAGACGCGATACCTGTTTAACAAATTCCTTCATCAAATCAATATCATAGACTGCTTGAGTTTGTATAAAGTCTGCACCTAATTCGATTTTTCTTTCAATCTTAAGAATTTCTGGGTCTAGAGGATCTGCATTAGGATTTCCGGCAATTCCAAAATTGAATTTTGGAGGTTGATCTATCTTATTACCCTTAATGTCAGTACCATCATCAACCATTTTTCTAAGAAGATCTACCAAGGCAGTGGAGTCCAAATCATAAACAGGTTTTGTCCCTGGATCATCTCCTACAGTTGTGTGATCCCCACTGAGTGCGAGTACATTTTTTATTCCTAAAGCACTTGCTGCAAGAAGATCTGCTGTGATAGCTAGTCTGTTTCGATCTCTGACAGTCACTTGATATACGGCTTCTAAACCGATTTCTTTTTGTATAAAATATGAGGGTATTAACGCATTCATGTAAGCAAAAGCTGTTGGATTATCTGTTATGTTAGCTGCTATAACATGACCTTTCAGAATTTTCGCTGTTTCAAGAGTTTCTTCAAGACTAGTTGTTTTAAGAGGTTCAATTTCTCCTGTATAAACAAATGTACCGGCTTGGATAGCTTTCGTTAGTTCGCTGAATGCTTCTCTGATCATCTGAAAATAACTTCCCTTTGAGAGGCCATTTTTGAATGATCTTTGGGAGGTCGATATTTTTTAAATAGATCAAGTCGGCCTTCATCGCGAAGTCTTTCGTAAATTTGTATCCATGCACACTCTTTTTCCCATCCGCCTACTTCGCATTTTCCTTTTGCCTGTCCTCCGCATGGCCCATTAAGTAATGTTTTTCCGCATCTTGCTATTGGGCATATTCCTCCCGTTTCATATAGAATGCATTCGCCACATGCTCTACATCTCTCATAGAATTTTCCTATTCTTTCTGTTGTACCAATAAATTCTGTATCACAACAAGGTATAGTGACCTTTTTTGAAATTTCGCTTACTGTTTGTGTAGCTGTACCACAAGATAATACCATTATTGCATTAGAATCATCAACAGCTTCCTTTTTTCTCCTAAGATCACGTCGAGTAAGTCGTTGATCGCAAACCGATTCGACGATAGCTTGGCCAGTGACTTTCTTTCCTAAATTTTCGAGTTTATTTTTTAACTCTTTAACTTGTTCCTCTCCACCAGTTTGGCATTCGGTTGCGCATGTTCCACATCCAACAATGAATATCTTATCTCTACCTTCGATCATTTTTTTTATATCTTCATCGGATTTTTGTATCGTAATTATCAATTAGTCCTCACCAGAGATGAATATTGTAGCTATGGACGTTATGGGTTCCTAATAAAATGGCGGTATAATTTTTTGATAACATTTGAGGCAACTCTTAATTTTACTTATGACACTCGTCATATCTTTCTAAAAAACTCTATGATTCACCAAAAATTATGTTGTGTAGAATGCTTTTCCAGAAATATTTTGATTAAAGTTAATAATCAATGATGCACATTACGGCATCAAATCATCGTCTAAGGTATACAAGCAATGACCCGTAAAATCATCATTATAGGTGCTGGAGCTGCAGGTGTTAGTGCTGCAGCATCTGCTAGAAAACAAGACCGAACCGCAGAAATCAAGATAATAACAGAAGAAGAATATGCCGCCTATTCAAGATGTGGTATGCCTTTCGTGCTAAGTGGTGAAATACCTTCATTTCAAAATCTTGTTCTTTATCCTCCAGACTTCTATCGTATGATGAAACTTGATCTGCTATTAGAAACAAAAGCACTCGATGTTGATATCGATAAAAAGGCAGTTAAGATTCAAAAGAAAAATGGTGAAACCGAAACTCTAGATTATGATAGCCTGATCATGGCCACTGGAGCTCGTGCGTCTAAACCTCCAATCAAAGGAACCGATAAGAAAGGAGTTCACCTAGTAAGAACAAAAAACGATTGTCAAGCCATAGATTCTCAGATTCAAAAGTCAAAATCTGCGATAATTATCGGAGCTGGTTTAATAGGTTTAGAGGTTGCTGCAGCAATAAAAGAACGTGGTCTTTCTTCCACAGTAATTGAATTCTTTCCCCAGATTCTTCCCCAAATGCTAGATCCAGATATGGCAAAATTAGTACAACAGAATCTAATCAAAAAGGGCATAGACGTAATGGTTAGCAAGACTGCAGATGCAATAATTGGAAATGACGCAGTCAAAGGTGTTTCTGTTGGTGGAACAGAGTTATCTACAGACATGGTAATACTTGCCACAGGCGTTAGACCTGAAGTAGAAATTCTGAAGAAAATGGGTGCAGAAATTGGAATTACTAGAAGTGCAAAAGTTAACATAAGGATGCGTACCAATCTAAACGAAGTATATGCTGTTGGTGATTGCGCGGAGACTAGTCACATAGTCTCTGGCAGACCCATATCACCTCAGTTAGGAACTATCGCAGTAAGACAGGGCAGAGTAGCTGGGATAAATGCTGCTGGTGGATATTCGACGCTTCCAAGTGTTTTAGGATCCGTCATTACTAGATTCTTAGGACAAGAAATCGGTCAGACAGGACTCACAGAAAATCGTGCCAAAGAGCATGGATTGAAACCTGTAATCGGGACAATAACTGCTAAAACTCGTGCTCATTATTATCCAGGTGGTACGGACATTAAAATAAAATTAATTGCGGAACCAGAATTGGGAAGAATAATTGGTACACAAATCATAGGTGGCGAAGAAGTAACTCAGAGAATTAACATGGCGTCCATTGCAATTCAAAAAGGATTAACTGTTCATGAAGTAAAATCTACTGATACATGTTATTCTCCTCCAGTATCAGACTATTGGGAGCCGTTTATTACAGCTGCCGAAATGGCGCTGAGAAAAATATGAATAAAAGGGGCTTATACTCTTCTTAATCCAATAGCATCCTTGAGAATTTTTTCATTAATCGTTCCGGCAGTATAACTAATACCAGTTTTCATATTGTTAATTGTGATAACGGCTGGGGCGAAAAGATTCGGATCAATTTTATAAAAGTCAAATTTTGCTTCACGAAATATCTCATAGAACGGACGTCCATAATCTCGCGAGCAGGATGACGGTGCTTCCGCAACAGTTTTCTTTAGAGCTTCATCATCTTCATGATTGACAAAATAATTAGTAACTCCACCATAAAGAATCACATCATTCGTTCTTCCCATAGCTTTCATCGAGTCGGGGTGGACTGGAGGAATTGGAGCATAACCACATCCAAAGACAATGCTCTTTGGATCAAAACCAATCTCAGTCAGCTTATGAATCCCAGTCTCGACAACTCTCCCTGCTATTTGAATAGAGCCTGCTATCGATGAAGTTGGAGTAACAATAACATAGAGTTTAGAATTAGATATTTTGCATTCATCACATATGTAATCAATAGCGCTTTTAGTTGGAAGCTTGTCAGATTCCAACACTATCACTGATTCTTTTGAGGAATCTGAATAATTGATCTTATCATATATCGACTTAGGTTTCTTAGCCAAAGCTCTAGCTGGACCAGATCCCATAGCAAAATAATCTTTAGTTTTAATCTGCCAACCCGCATATTGCGATCCAAGAGTAGCAATTGCTGGAAAACATGTCTCTACAAACACGGAAGGTAGAGTATCTTCACCAAATTTCTGATAAGTTAATCTTGTTCTCGCAAGACCGCCTAAACAAATGTCTGCCGCAAGTTTTCCAGCCAATGCTCCTGTTTGTGTTTCCACCCCAGCATCAATAATAGTTGCTTTTGCAATTTTTTTAATTTTAATTCGATAAAGAATCTTATTTTTGATAGCAGCCTTTACTAGTTTTATCGCTTCAACATTTACACTTGTACCCATATTATCTAACTCTCCAAAAATTTTTCATACCATTTCAATTGGGAATTTGTCTCCACATTTATGAAAATTCTTCCTTTACCATTTTCATTATTATCACCTATGTAGACGTAAAATGGCCCGTCGATACTATCTTTTTCAATTCTTGCTTTACCGCTGATATTATCAAAAGAGAAACTTGGTAGAGGATGGGTCTGCATATTACCAGATATTATGATTTTACCACCTAGCATATGAGCGCCTACTCGTCCTTGGCAGTTTCCACCAACATATATTGTTCCCCCTTTCATGTGTAAACCAGGAAACATTTTCGAATTGCCACAAATTCTGATTGTCCCTGATTGCATCCAAGCACCAACGTCGCTTCCTGAATTTCCATTCACTATTATTTTTCCGCCTCTCATTCCTTGAGCTGTTCCACGACTTGCAGCGCCAATAGCATCACCAACATTTCCTGACACCATTATTGTTCCTCCGATCATTTCTAAGCCCAACCAAGATCCTGTGTTTCCTTCAACCATGATCTCGCCTCCTGTCATAGATTCTCCCA
>Ga0154710_118_pt7 | contig 18384 bp, 20 predicted proteins | sample Rifle2008BG13ft_FD_105570 | JGI IMG/M metagenome (GOLD analysis project Ga0154710, IMG submission 105570) | Candidatus Bathyarchaeota archaeon RBG_13_38_9
GAATGAAAGATACATCATAGTAGAGATAATTGTACTCATCGAGCTATTTTCACCAATTGGCAATCCCAGTATGAGTGTGTTCAGCAACAAGCTATGCCTCAAATAAGTTATCTTTTAGTAGGGATTCCAGTCGCAGTTATAAACGTTTCACGATGTTGATTCACGTATAAGTTTTCTCAAGAAGAGTTGGCAGCGGTCTAGGGTTCGCGTAGGCTCTCGCACAACACTACAACCTAGATCGCTTAGGAGATTCACTTCCGTGTTCGGAATGGGTACGGGTCCTAGCTCCTAACTATGGCCGCCAACATCATCGATAGATTTAACTTCGAACTTTTAAACACTGTGTTTGTCTTCGATATTATGGGTGGGAACCACTACGGTGCTCATATTATTAATTTATGGCGCACGCTATCCAAGTCTAGCTTTATTCTTCGACTCTCAAAAAGATCCTTGGTTTATTTCCGTACTCCCATGACCTCTCAGGTATGAATTCTTCTTCCTGTTTTGGATAGATTGCCCTTCCGATATCTTGATCCTTTGGATATTGGAATTTACATCCCCATTGGAGAATTACAATTTTCATGCCAGGCGCTTTTTTTCTGATTATCCATTCTAGCTCCTCCGGATCTCCCTTTACTAGAGCCCAATTATCATAATGCATAGGGATCAGTAGTTTTGTATCGAGTGCTTTAGCGACTCTGTATGCGTCGTATGAAGTCATTTTGTCAGTCATTCCTGATGGATTATCTCCAAAGGATATCATTGCTACATCGATATCATTTTCTCTGCCATGTCGGAAGAACATATTTGAGTAATGTGAATCCCCTGCATGGTAGAAGTTGCCAGCTGGCGTCTTTATCAGATAATTCACGGCTGTTTCACTCATACTTTCAGCTTCCAAAACAGCCGTATTGTCCGCTCCTTCCAGAGCTTTCAAGCAGATCTCATTAATCATAATTTCATCTCCCGCTTTAACTTCAACAATACGATCTTTAGGAACTCCGAATTGCTCATATTTTTGACAAGATTTTGGTGGGCCAATGAATTTGCAATCTGTGTTCTTAATGAGCGGTTTTATTGTGTATATATCACAGTGATCTAAATGGGGATGTGTTGAAATCAGAGCATCGACTTTCTTGATGGCAAAAGGATCTATGATTTGTGGATTCAATCTGAGCCAGACTTGACTCTTTGCACCAGTCTGCCTCATTACTCCATATGGACTTTCGGATTCTCCAACATCCCATTTAACTGCAATCGATGGGCCACAATAATTGTCAATTAAAATGTCAGTATTCTCAGGTGTCTTAAACCAATAACCACATGCTCCAAGCCACCATAAAGCAATATTACCTTTCTCAACAAGGGCATCTTCTATTTCTTCATTAAGAAATGTTCCCCAAATTGGAAATACCTCTTGGAGCCAAGTCATTCTGTCAATAGGTCTGTCTTTGATGAGTAAGTCTAGTTTATCCAATCCTCCAAAGCGTTTTGTCATAATTCATCAATCCTCGACATAATTCATAACCACTTAATTTATTTTTTACTGGAATCTAACTAAGAAATCTTTTACTGGATTAAAAAACTGAGCTTTATGTATCAATTTTTCAATTATTATTAAAAAAAGAATGAATTCGATAAATGAATGGACATATCTTTAAAGTTCAGAAGCTGTTGGCAAAGTGCCCCAAACAAGATCATAAAGACGTTTGAAACTCTCAATTATTTGAGGGTTTTGTGATAAAATGGCAATATCATTACCTGTTTCAAGCTCCATATCATCTGGAACAGCTTCATAGAATATTATGTCACTAGAATCGAAAACAGTCTGATGAAGATGCACTTTTGGGGAAGATCGAAACTGCAATATTGCCGTAATTTCTTTGGCAACAGTATTATTTTGTGATGTTACTTGTGTAATTAATCTCACCTTTACTCCTCTTGCCATTGCACGCTCAATCGCTTTGGATTGGGATTTATAGAGACGTACCATTCCATTTGCAGTAGCGATAATATCAACAGACTCTTGGGCTCTTGATATTGATTTGATAATATTATCAGTGATCTTTTGTCGCCCTTCAATTATTGACAGCTCTGTTTTTAGAGCAGGCCGTCTGCCAGCTATCAGCTTCATAGATTCATAGGCTAATGATAGGTTTTGAACTTTCTCGAGGCTTTCTTCTGCTTCTTTTATGAGTTTTTCAGCTAAAGGAAAAAGTATGTCATTGGGAGAGGTGGCTGCGAAAGTCTCTGGTTTCTGATGAAGGAGTTTCACAAGGCCTTTACGTTCCAGACCTCGAACAGAACCATAGAGTTTTGTTCGAGGGACACCACTGAGGAAGCTAAGCTCTCCAGCTGTTTTCGCACCTGTCTTTGCAAGACTCGCATAGATCCTAGCTTCATATTCTGTCAATCCGAATCTCATTAATGCGGGAACAAAATTTATAATCGAAGACATCCAGCCTCACATCCAGTTAAGTATGCTATCTTAAAGTATCATTATTACTCTTTCTTACAAATGCTAAATACGATAACCCTGTTTAAACAGGGATCTAAATATAATTATTAACATTTAGGTGATTGTGAGCATACAATTGTGAAAGACAAAAACTAGGCTCTAAGATTGAATTATCAATTTGCATGTCTATAGAAGGTAACTAATTGAAGAATCAAGAAGACAAACACGAACATCTCCAAGTTAAGAAATCGGTACCATATTCCGAGAAGAGAATTAATAATCTTGAAGATCTGGCATTATTAATACAAGCCATGGATCAAGATGAAGGTGTAAGGATACATGGAGATATTCAAAGATTCAAAGGCGGTGGATTTATTTTTATCACAAAACCTGATGATAGATATTGCCTGAATATTGTCGACAGGATTTACGATTCCACAACAAATACATCAGCAGTTGGTGGCAATGATGAATGGATCTATTTTCATAATTTCGAAAAAGTTTGGGAAAGATTGAAGAATCTTATACTCAATCCATTAGAAGCCTATGCCTACTAAATTACATAGTTGGTATCTATGCATTTGAGTATTGGTTTAACAACTAGTATCTCAGCCAATAGAATGAAATGGATCTATGAAAACGCAGACAATTTGTGCCTAAATGGATTATGGATAGGAGAAGATATTGGAAGACCTCAAGAAATTTTCACATCAACTGCTCTCCTACTGCTAAATACAAAGAATGTCAATATTGGAATCGGAGTGACCAGCCCACTTATTCGTAATATTACAACTATAGCTAGAGCTTCATCAACTCTCAGTGAAATAGCACCGAATAGATTTAGAATGGGTTTAGGAATTGGTGGGATTCAAGATCTTACATCTTTAGGTATTCCCTTTAAAAGGCCAGTCAATTCAATGGAGAGAGCAGTAGAGATTCTTAGAACTATATGGGTCAATAATGTTAACTCGATAAGTAATGAAGAGCTTGGAATTCATAACTACACTGCAAAATATAGTTCTAAGCGCATTCCAATTTTCTTTGGAGTCCGGGGGCCAAAATTAATGACCCTCGCAGCATCTATCGCAGATGGCATCATCCTCAGTGGACCCAGACAGTTTGTTGAAAAGTCAATTAAGCTGATCAAAGAAAAGCGAAATTCTTTGAATCTTTCTTCTGAAAAATTTCATTTTGTTCTATGGGTACCTACAATATTAATTCGTAAAAATGAGGATTTGGAGATTGTAAAAAAGACTGTTGCCATAGTTGCTTTAGATACACCTGATCACATACTTGAGATGTCGGGAATCAACAAAAGCGAGATTTTCTTAATTCGATCTGAAATGAAGGCCCATGGAATTGAAAAAGTTGTTGAAAAGATTCCTGACCGAATAATTGACTTACTGTGTATAAGTGGTGACGCAGATGAAATCTGTGATAAATTCGAGTCATATTCATCACTCGGAATTCAAGAAGTAGTTTTTGGCCCACCTTATGGAAAAGATGCAAGGAAATCAATGGCTCAGGTCGCACAGACATGGAGTAAGAATTCATGAAATTTGCTGTAAGTCTTAACTCTAACGATTTGATATCTGACGCTGTCAAGAAAAGCATCGAACTTGACCGCCTTGGCTTAGATTACGTTTGGGTTTCAGATTTACCAAGTCAAAGATACGCTCCAGCGGTTTGTGCAGCAATTGCAAAAGTAACTAGTAAAATTAGGATTGGTTTAGGCCTAATCAGCCCTTTTCTTCACACTTCACAGCAAATCGCTAGCTCATTAACCACACTCATCGAGTCTTACGGATCCCGTTTTGACTTATGCATAGGTCCAGGCGACAGAGATGAACTCTACAGAGTTGGAGTAGATCTCAAAAATCACAAAAATATTTTACAATCACTATTGAATTCAAGAGAAGAGATTTCTACTTTATTACAGAAGCGTGGCATCGAATCCAGAATATGGCTTGGAGCTCAAGGACCTAAACTTTTAAAACTGGTCTCGGCATTCGATGGTGTTCTGCTAAACTATTCATCAATCGAAATGATAGAATGGTCATTAAACATAATGAAAGAAGAAGTTATTGACATACCAAGATCGATCGGAATATTTTCACCATCATATGTATATGAGAGAATCAATCCAAAGATTCAGAAGATGCTTCACTACACAGCGGCTACAGTAGCGTTAGGAACTTCCAAAACAGTCCTTAAAAAATTTTTACTTGACGAAGGTCTGGAACCTGCCAGGATAGCGCACAAGTCAAAATCACTTGACGAATCAATTCTAAAGTTAATTCCACAAAACATAATCAAAAAATTCTCGATATTCATATCTCAAGATGAACTACCTAATTATATTCAAGAGCTGAAAAGACTTGGAGTTGAACATGTAGCCTTCTCTTATCCTCAAGGATACTCACTTGAAACAATAAAAGAGCTATCTGAAGGATTATCTAAATTGTAAGAATAATTTATAATTACGAATTAATTCTGATTGCTAGTGTGAACTACATTGACTACATTGATCACTGGAGGAACAGGATTTATCGGATGGAACATTGCCAGAACTCTTAAAGAGAAAGGGAAAGAGGTAATCCTTTTTGATATTTTCCCACCCAGAAAATATCAAGATCTATCCGAATTAACTCCTGAAGTAAAATTCAAGAAAGGCGACCTTTCTTCATGGCCAGAAGTATTGGAAGTAGTAAAAAACTACAATGTAGATGAAATATTTCATACTGGTGCTTTGGTATCGGAGGTTTGTGAAAATAACCCACTAGCAGCCTATATGGTAAACATTAATGGCACTTTCAATATATTAGAAGCAGCCAATATTTTTAATGTAAAGAAATTGACATTCATTAGTTCAATTGCTACCTATAGTCTTGGTCAAACAGAAACAATTACTAATCTTTCTCCCCAGAGACCTTTCTCAATGTATGGTGTATCAAAAGTTTGTGGCGAATTACTAGGAGAATACTTTGGGCGGAAGTTTGGACTTGACTTCAGAGGGGTTAGATTTCCTTCAATAATTGGACCAGGAAGGGGCCTAGGAGGACTATCGTCATACACTACACTCATGATTCAAGAACCAGCTTTGAATAGATCCTATGAAGTATTTGTTTCAGAGGATACCGTCTGTCCAGTTTTATATTATAAAGATGCAATAAGATGTCTTATTGAGTTACACGATGCACCGTCTGATTTGTTGAAATCGAGAATGTATTGTATAGCAGGAGAACTTTTAACTGGAGCAGAAATCTCAGATATAGTTAAGAGAACCATACCAGATGCGAAAATCTTTTTCAAACCAGATCCAGAAAAGACAAGAATAGTAAAAAGTTGGGCCCAGAAGATCGATGAATCAGCCGCCATCAAAGATTGGAGTTGGAAAAGAAAATTCAACGCAGAACAGGCAATAATTGACTTTATACACGAGATCAAATCTAATCCTGAAATCTATAATTGAATACTCCGTCTACAAATCAATATAACTTTCAAGTAATGTTCTAATTGAGTAAAAAAAGGTAAAATAAAATGACACGATTGATCACAGGCGGTACGGGTTTTGTCGGCTCTGAATTGGCGAATCGTCTCGTAGAACAAGGAGACAAAGTCGTACTTTTTGATATTTCACCTAACATTAATGCCGTTAAAAAAATTAAAGATAAGATAACTATCATTCGCGGTGACCTATCAAATTGGTCAGAAGTCTTTAACGTCGTAAAGGAACATAATATCAAGAGCATTTTCCATTTGGGAGCAATGCTTAGCATACCTGCGGATGTCAATCCATGGGCTGCTTACAGAGTAAATGCAGATGGAACCCTTAATATTCTCGAAGCTGCGAGACTATTTGATGTTGAAAAAGTTATTTTCACAAGCACTACAGCCGTATATGCCGGATACGCTTTACCAATTAATGAGTCAACTATTCAAAAACCAGAAAGCATGTATGGAATAACCAAACTTTTTAGCGAAAATCTGGGACGATTCTATTTCAAAAAATTTGGACTTGATTTCAGAGTAATAAGATACCCTACTGTAATTGGTCTAGGCGCACGGACAAAGCATATGTCTCAATACATGTCATGGATGATTGAAAATTCTTTGTCAAATAATCCCTTCGATGTTTGGGTAAACGAAGATACCAGAAATCCTTGTTTATATTACAAGGATGCTGTACTTGCACTCCTTATGATTCATGATGCTCCAAGTCAGAACATTAAAACCCGTGTCTATAATCTAGCAGGTATTTCATTAACAGCTAAAGAATTTGTGGATGAAGTCAAAAAACATATTCCTTCTGCAAAGATTGCTTTCAAACCAGATCCCGAAATCGTCAAGCTAATGGGCAAAGGATTCGGATTCATTGATGATACTTGTGCTAAAAAAGAGTGGGGATGGAGAATGAGATATGACATGAAATCTATGCTAGAGGATATTAAAAGTGAATCTGAATCTAAGATAAACTATAAATCATAATCTTATTGTTCAAGATCTACATTCCTTTATTACTTTCAAATATTTTTTATTTTAAAACGTTCAATTGATAAATCAATACCAGTCAAACAATGTTTCTATATTCTTTTAATTTCTTCATCGCCCATGTCTCAGCTTTGATCTCACTAGCTCTTTTTCTTGTTCTTCGCTGTTTAATATGATATAATTCATGAGCTGTCAAAGATACAATAGCCTCTTTCCAATTATTTAGAGTATATTTTGGCGCTCTCTTGAGTCCAGGATATTTGAAAGTCATTGGAAATTTATCTGGAGAACCGATTCTTACGACAATTAGATCATCTATTTTATCATCAACTTTTATTATACTACTATTTCCAACATCATGCCAAGCTCTTCCAGCAAAAGCCCATTTTGAATTTTTTACATGTATTTCCACTCTCTCTGAACTTGTTCCCTTAGAAGCGAATTCGACTAATCGTAGAATATCACCATTAGGATATCGACTAGTATTTTTTATCCTCATTTGAAACCCTTTTTACTTTATACAACTTATTTTTTAGAAGTTATTTTTATCAATATACATATTCTCAACATTCTTTCTTCTTTTTTAAATAATAATCACTTTCATTTAGCGCACTCAAATATTAAGTAAATCAATTATAGGTTTTCTACTAATTTGTTTCAAACGTAATTCGAAATCTTATATATTCACCAAAAATACAATAGAGAAAACTGGAGAAATTACTCATGCCTAGACAGAATCTTTTCGATCGATATGCGAATACATCGACTGGGATTTCTGATTCTGATGTTAAAACAATTAGATCAATGATCGGGCGTTTCAATTTACATACAAAGGAATTTCATCAATACTATTATGAAACAAAAGAGATGTTAAAAACAATATTTCAGACAAAGAATCAGATTATTGGTCTTACTGGGTCGATAAGAATAGGATTTGACGCCATATTTAATAATATATTAGAACCTGCCGACAAAGTACTCATATTAACTAATGGTTATTGGGGCAACCACATCCCCAAAGTTGTAAATTCATATCGGGGGAAATCAATAGTTTATGAAGAAAACCATAAACTTCCAATTAATGTAGAAAAAGTCAGGGACATCTTAAGAAAAAATAATGATGTAAAAGCAGTAGCAGTTGTTCATGTAGAAACAGACACAGGTATTGTCAATAAAGTCTCAGAAATAGGCGAAATAGTCAAAAAAGAGTCAGACGCATTATACATTGTTGATTGTGCAACATCACTCGGTGGAATGGAAGTTAGGGTTGATGATTGGGGAGCAGATTTTTGTTTTTCTGGATCTCACAAATGTATGACAGCTCCTGTAGGTCTAGCTTTCTTAACTGTGAGCGAAAACGCGTGGAATGTGATTCAAAATAGAAAGATCCCAGTTTATGGTGTCTATAACAACCTGATTCCTTGGAGAGGCCCCCAAGAATTAGAATGTGAACCACCCATTCCAACAATGACGTTGCATGCCGTCAGAGCCACACTTGAATGGATCTTATCTATAGGTGTAAAAGAAGCTTACAAATTACATGAATTAGCCGCTCTGGCCCTAAGAATCGGTCTTATTGAACTGGGACTAGAGGTTTTTCCAGATTGTTCTAATTGTGAAGGATGTAATTCAGAAAAAAGATTCTGCAGTGATGTCGTGACCACTGTACCTTATCCACCAAAAGTTGATCACAATGATGTTGAGAGAATAATGGGTGAAAGATATCACCTCTCACTTACACGTACACCTTATCGCCCAGATACATTTCAATTAGGTACTATTAATGAATGGCAAATATCACAAGAATACATATTGAAATTTTTAACTACATTAGGATTGACTTTTTCCGAACTCGGGGTACAAATTAATTTGAATAACGGAATAAAGAAAGCATATGAAATATTATGCAAACAGAAACCAATATAATTTTTTTTGAATCTTAATAATAATTGAAAAAACATATTTTTAAACAGTTTTTTAAGTGAATAAAAAAATGTCAAATAAAAAATATATCGAATTTATAAAAGAACAAGTTGATGATTTAAAAAATACAGGCTTTTTATCAAAAATAAATATTTTAGAATCGTCTGTCTCTTCAAAATCAATCATAGATGGCAAAGAAGTGATATTTCTATGTTCAAATAATTATTTGGGCTTAGCGAATCATCCAGAGATGATAAAAGCAGCTAAAGATTTCGCTGAAAAATATGGTGCTGGAATTCCTGCTGGAAGGGGCGTTATTACGATGTCAATAATACTAGAGCTAGAGAAGAAATTAGCTGAATTCAAAGGTGAAGAATCTGCATTATGCTATCCAACAGGATACACAGCCAACATAGGCGCTATTTGGTCTTTAATGTCTGAAGGAGACACAATCGTTAGTGATGAACTTAATCATGCCAGTATCATTGATGGATGCAGATTGGCGAGAGGAACGAATCGCATAGTATATAGACATCTTGACATGGATGACCTTGAAGCTAAGATGAAAGATAGTGTTAAAGCACGTTCAAAAACAAAGACAATGATAATAACTGATTCCGTATTTAGCATGGATGGCGATATCTGCAAGTTACCTGAGATGATCGAAATTGCTGAGAAATATGACGCCTTCATCTTTCTGGATGAAGCACATGCTTCAGGTGTTCTTGGAAAAACGGGTAAAGGTACAGTGGAGCATTATAATGCTTACGGGAAGGTCGAGGTTCAAATGGGAACCCTTTCAAAAGCTATCGGAACACTTGGCGGATATGTTGCCGGAAGTGAAGAACTATATTATTACTTACATCGTCGTTCAAGACCTTTCTATTTCTCTACAGGCTTCCCACATCCCGCAGTATGTGGAGCGACATTGAAAGCATTGGAGATAATACACCGAGAACCGGAACGCATTGAGAGATTGTGGAATAACACTCGATATTTCAAGAAAGAATTAGAGAATTTAGGGTTTAACATAGGAATAAGCCAAACACCAATAACACCAATTATAATTGGGTCACCAGAAAAGGCTCAGACACTGAGCAGACTACTTTACGAGAAAGAAGGAATATTTGTACAAGCCTTTAGCTATCCAATAGTACCAAAAGGAGCAGACCGCATAAGGACCATTGTGAACGCAAATCACACGAGAGAGCAATTAGACTATGTTCTGGGTTCACTAGAAAATCTAGGGAAAAATTTAGAGATAATCTAATGGAGGTTCGTATAGCACTGAACATACGAACTTTCAAATTCGTAAGATAATAACCTTCAGTTAACATCTATTTTAGATGTTGAACCCATCAAAGTTTTTACTGAATTTTTTATTTTCACTCCAAGACCATGATCCTTTAAAGGAAAACGCCCCCCGTTTTTGAAAGGGATTCTAGAACTACTGGTCACAATGTCGTTTTCAAGATCCAAATCAGTATCTATATCTGAACCGATTACATAATCAGAAATTGAAGCAAGAAAGTTAACATCCTGAGAAACACCAACTCCGCTTTCTTGTATAGAACCAACCATGACATCTAGTTTATTTTTTTTTGCCAGAACAAACATTTTTTTCCCCCAGTATATTCCTCCTGCTCGTTGTAATTTTATGTTGACACCATTTACTGAATGACTCTCTATAATTTTATACAGATCCTGCAAATTTGCTGTGGATTCATCTGCAAATATTGGTATCTTCGATCTTTCAGTAATGTACCTCAATTTTTCAAGATTTTTTCTTGGCGATGGTTGTTCTATAAACAGAATTCTATCGCCGACTAGATCATAAATATTGTTGAAAATCTTTACAGCAATTCTTTCATCTCTGTAGGCTTCATTAGCGTCTAATGTCAGATCTCCAGGAAATAATTTTGTGACTGCCATAACTCTTTTTTTATCAATTTTTGGTTGTCCTGAAAGTTTGAGCTTGATCCTCTTTATTCCATATTTTCTATATTTTGACATTATATTTCTGGTTTCATTCACAGTGTTTTCTAATGATCCGATGTAGATTGTAACTGTATTCAAGACATTTTTCCATCTACATTCTCCTATCACTTGATAAACTGGTTTTCTCTTACTTTTTCCTAATAGATCATAACAAGCCGAATCTATCGCATTTATAGCAGTGTTACTTATTACCCCAGACTTCCTTGAAGTATTTCCCATCATTTCATGTATAGAATTGAGATCACATGGATCACATCCCTTAAGCGTGGTTTTAGCTTGTGATAGAAGTCTGAATGCGGTATTTTTCGAATCTCCTGTGATAGACTTTATTGGTGTTGACTCACCAATCCCTATCAAATTTTCATTGGTTTTTATTAGCACAAATAGATTCTGGATTTTATTGAAAGTTCTATAATATATTCTCCGTGATTTATTGATCTTAAAATTTACTCTATAGATCTTTAAATCAGATATTATCAAGTCATTATCCTTCTCGGGCAAATAGCAGGGCATAAGTAATTATTTCGGTTTTGTCTGACAACTCACTATCATAATTGTTTCATTATCTAAATATTAGTACTATAGACTTTTTTCACATAATGATCGATATCTATATCCGATAAAGCCACAAGATCTTTTTCAAATTTGATTGAAATTAGACTGTCATGAGGAATAATATATCCACCAATTTTCTTTTCTTTAATCCATTTATGGATAAGTTCATCCTCTGGATTTGAAGGAATTTTACTTATATTTCTAAAATCATTCAAACATTCATGAAGAATATAGCAGGCTGTACTTGCAAAACCATATTTAATGGGCTTTTCTTCGAATTCTATTACACGTGATGTAGAAGGATCAATCTCACCCATTCCATATTGAACTCTAAATCCAGAGGTATATATTTGAACGACATCAACATCATAAGAAGCTTTCATCCATAAATAATGACTTAACAGTTCACGCAAATTCAATCTAAGAATATCAGATGCGTTAAAAATTATGGCAGGTTTGTTGGTCTTAATCTTGTCTTGTTCTATACCATATTTGATAAATCCAGCTCGTCCGAGTGGTTTAGGCTCTTCAATATAGTCAATAATGATCTCCCTATCAAACTCTTTGCTTAACTTCTCTCCTGTTCCAAAGGTTTCAATAATTTTGTTCGCCCCATATCTTACACCTATTATAAAGTGCGATATACCTCCCAGAATCATAGGGAGCAAGCTCCAATACATAATCGGTTGCTTAGAAGATCCTATTTCAATCATAGGCTTTGGCAATTCCAATGTTCTTGGCCTTAATCTTACACCTTCTCCACCAGCACTAATTATACCATACATTTCTTTCGTGATAACATCTACTTGGTTTTTGATAACTTTCTTAATATTATCAATAGCTGTTTCTGGGCGTCTAATAGACATGGTATACACCTTTTTTATTTCTAAACTTTCAATAAATAATCATAGAACAATTCCTATAAATTATAGGAAGTAAATTTTTTAGTAAATCACTTCTTCGAATTCAGCACATCCTTTTTCCTTGATCCAATTTTATTATCTAAAAACCTATCCAGATATTCATGGAAGAAAAACCATATAGCGAAGACTCCAATGGCTATACCTAATCCGGTTGACATACCCCGAGCAAGCGAATCTTTTATGGAAGGACTTAGAGATGTCAGATCTATTACCATCACAGTTAAAAGAATCAGAAGTATAAGCACTATATATCCTCTCATTCTGGTTTCAATAACGTGCACACTTACTAAGATGTTGAACAGTATGAAAGCAAAGATAGTAACTCCAACGATACTGAATATGCGACCAGCATATCCAAATATCTCAGTCATCAATTGAGTTTGTTTTGGATCAAAAAATAATTCTGCAATCATAAATAATGCGATTAGAAAAATTCCAACATCGATAATTATTATTATGAGACTGCTTAGAGAGAAAGGAAATTGAGCTATCTTGCTTACCATTTCATCTAGCTTAACTATTTTTAATATTTTACCAAAAAATCCGTTCAGAAGTCTTATAATTATAATAGCGATGGCAAATATGATTAACGCTAGAATTATCTTAGGTAATAATGAAATAACTTCTTTTCCTATTTGATTCATAGCTTCTAAAAATAGTCCAGATACCGGCTCTTGAACCATGATTTGAACAAAGACTCCTTACATGAATAAAGCAATTGATAGTTAAAATCATGCCTTCAATGGCTATGAAGTTAGTAAAATAAATAATTATCTTAACTCATTCCAATTTTAGATATTTGTTTCAATAGACTTCGAGCCGCCATCGGAGAATCTAGACAATATTTTGCTTTAGATGCATCGTATCCTATTTTGATGGAATAGCCGTTTTCGGGTAGTGTTGAAAAAATATCTTCATCTGTTATATCATCGCCGATACCCAAAATGAAATCCCATTTGTATTTTGAAATCCATCTGAGTGCAGCTCTCCCTTTATTGATATCGACGTTTTTAACTTCAACTATCTTATTTCCTTCCAAAACACCGATTCTATGCGGGTCACTAGCTATAAAATTCAATAAATGATCTTTTAATTCCCTACTTCTTACCACAGCTAATTGAGGATCGGCTTTTCTAAAATGCCACACCAATGTGAAATCTTTTTCTTCTACGAAAGATCCTGGAGTTCTATCGCCATATGATTCAAGAATTGGTCTTATAGATGAAAAACAAAAACGAACTTGTTGTTGGATTCATTGGGCTTGGAAACATGGGCCTCCCAATGGCCGAGAATATAATAAGAGCTGGATATCCACTAATTGTATGGAATCGGACTATACAACGTACCAAAACACTAGTGAATATGGGCGCACAAGTTGCAACTAGTCCCAGCGAATTAACTAGAAGATCATCAATAATATTTACAATGCTACCCGGACCTCACGAAGTAAGAGAAGTCGTCTTAGGTAAGAATGATGGTCTTTCTCCTGTGATAGACAGTATACAAGCTAACAAGATTCTAGTTGATATGACAACCAATCTGCCAGACATCAGCAGGATAATTGAAAAAGAAATTCATAGAAAAGGTGGTGAAATGCTTGACGCCCCTGTTTCTGGCAGCGTAAAACCCGCAACCGATGGAACATTAACAATACTTGTTGGTGGTAAAAAGGATGTCTTGGATAAGATAAAACCCTTACTTCTAACTATGGGAAAAAATATTTTACATATAGGACCGATAGGATCTGCATGCGCTATGAAACTTGTACTTAATATGCATCTTGCCACGGTCATGGCATCCTTTGCGGAAAGTCTAGCTTTTGGTTTCAAATCAGGGTTAGAACCTACAAAAACATTAGAAGTCATCAACAACAGCATAATGAAAACTTACATTTCTGAGATGAAAGGTCTCAAGGTTATAAATCATGATTGGAGTACAGCATTCTCTCTTAATCTGATGAGTAAAGATCTAGAACTTGTCGAGGAGACTGCAAATATGGTCAGAGCTCCTATTCCAATAACAAATATAATTAAACAGATTTACGATTCTTGTATTTCAAATGGAAAAGGAGAAATGGACTTCTCAATCGTAGCAACTAAATTTGAAAAAATGAATGACAATATACACTTGTAATAAAACTGGAAAATGGTCGGTGTTATGACATTTTACCTTGATTCTTAACAGTCTCTGTTGCTTTTTTTACTCTTGAGGGATCACCCAAGTAATATGATCTGATTGGTGTCATATTTTCATTTAATTCATATACTAGCGGAATTCCTGTTGGGATATTAAGTGTTATAGTCTCTTTATCAGAAACATCATCAAGATGTTTTACCAATGATCTAAGACTATTTCCATGGGCTGTGATTAGAACTTTTTTTCCTCCCTTAATTTTGGGAGTGATTATATTCTTCCAATAGGGAAGGAGACGTTCCATTGTGTCTTTTAGACTTTCTGCAAACGGGATATCTTTTTTCTCTAGATGCATATACTTTGGATCTTTGCCTGGATTTCGTTCATCAGACTCTTCTAGTGCTGGAGGCTTAACATCATAACTTCTTCTCCAGAGAAGAACTTGCGCTTCACCATACTTACTCGCCGTTTCTGCTTTATTCAGACCCTGCAATTCTCCATAATGACGTTCATTCAAACGCCAAGATTTGTAAACGGGAATCCACATAAGGTCCATTTCATCAAGTACAATCCATAGTGTCCTAATGGCTTTCTTTAGAAGTGAAGTAAACGCAATATCAAATATCAATCCAGATTCACGAAGAAGTTTACCTGCTTCTCTTGCTTCGTTAATGCCTTTCTCGGTGAGATCGACATCTGTCCAACCCGTAAAACGATTTTCTTTGTTCCAAATACTTTCTCCATGTCTCAAGAGAACTAGCTTAATGACCAATAATGCTTCCTCAATCAAGTTCTCTTACTCATTTAGACCTGATATCAGTTTTTTCTTTTTAGTGGAAGCTCTGCAAGTTGAAGGGGTAAAATTCGTTGAAAATGAGCAAATATTCGAAAAAAATGATCTTAAAAAGTCCTAATTGCAATCTAGCGCACATACCTAGATTTGAATTCAAATTTTTTAAGAGAATTCTTCCAGTAATTTGTTAATCATTTGGAAGTCATTTTCGAGAAAGTTCCTATATGTTGGATTATATAGAGTAGCGGCAGGATGAAAAGTAGGCATTATCTTCAGACGTATCCCGAATAGATGTTTTTCGAAAACTTTTCCTCTGATTTCTGAGATACCTCGGAATTCAATATCTACATTAGACATTACGTATTTTGTAGAGTGTCGTCCGAGAGTCACTATCAGTCGTGGTTTAATTATCTGAATTTGACGCTTGATATAAGATCCACAAGCTTTTATCTCCTCTTCATTTGGGTCTCTATTTTCATTTGGCCTATGTTTGATAATATTTCCAATGAATACTTCATTTCTTTTTATTCCAATACTCATTAGTAACTCATCTAGAACCCTGCCAGCACTTCCCACAAAAGGCTGACCTTTAATATCTTCATGATATCCAGGAGCTTCTCCTATCATCATCAAAGAGGTGTTAAGATCACCTTCTCCAGGTACAGGATTTTTCGCATTTTTCCATAATGTGCATTTACGACATTCACGAATTTGATGTATCAATTCATCCATACGTTTTTGTTTTAAATCCATTTTGTGAAGTCGCACCAATAGGAATATTTATTGAAAAACAAACTCGTAAAATTTTAATTAGAGTTATTTAATTTATGACGTGTATTTCATATTCTTTAAGGTCGAGCGATACATTTAAGCTGCTTCTGTTTATTCTTTTTGGAGGTCGTAATATCATGATGCCTGGATTTAAAAGAAGTGACAAGGCAATAGTTCATCCTGGAGAGAAATATACTCCAAGAGAAAGAGTATGGAAGATACTTGACCACCAGGAAGCAGATAGAGTACCAGCCGAACTTGGAGGCTGCATGTCTTTCATAACAAAACAGGCCTATTTTAGACTCAAGCATTACCTCAATTTGCAGACCTTTCCTTTTGAAATTGACTACTGGCCTTCAGGATCCGCCTATAATCCATGGTGGCTACCCCCTATAGACGAAACTATTTACCGTCTATTCAGAACCGATTTCCGACCAATTTCCTTAAGATATACTAGACCTTTTGTACCAAAGAAAATGTTTCCTGATAACTCATTCATAGATGAATTAGGTTTTCATAGAAAAGCTGGAGAAACGTATATGGAATTTGCGAATCCGGCGCCTCTTGAAAGTGCTCAAGATATAGATGAGATATTATCTGATCCATACTGGTTAGATCCTGAGAAAGATTTTACTGCCGTTGGCCTAGAAAAAAAGGCTAAGAAGATGGATGATGCCGGCTTTGCAGTTTGTGTAGTAAATATTGGAGGAAGTGGCATATTTGAGAATTCTTGGATGAGAAGAGGTTTTAGTAAAATAGTTGAGGATATGTATCTGAAACCAAAGATAGCTGAAAAAATACTGGACAAAGTCACTGATCAGATGCTCACATTATACAGTATGATGTTGGACGAGGTGGGGGATTACGTCACAATGGTGGCTACTGGAGATGATCTAGGCGCTCAAACAACAATTCTTATCAAACCTGACATATACAGGAAATTCTTGAAGCCACTTCATAAAAAACTCTTTGACCTTATTCATAAGAAGACAAAAGCAAAATTGTATTATCATAGCTGTGGCAACATGAAACCATTCATTCCAGATCTGATAGAGATAGGCGTGGATGTATTGAATCCAATACAACCAGAATGCCCCGACATGGACCTTGAGACTTTAAAAGAAGAGTACGGAGAAAAATTGACTTTCTGTGGAGGAATAGGATCACAGAGCATTCTACCAAAAGGTTCTGTTCAAGATGTTGAAGCCGAGGTCGTGAGGGCAATAAAAGCAGGTGCATCTGGTGGCGGTTATATTATCGCTCCGGGTCATATGATACAACCTGATGTACCACCTTGGAATATTGAAGCACTATACTCTGCAGCCATAAAATATGGAACTTATCCAATTAACTTGTAAAATAATAAGAAATCATTGAAGATTTGATATTCAGCATTATGATAACAGCGTGCACTCTTGCATACCGCATAAATATCATTCCTCCTAATTAATCAAATGAATGAATATGAAAGCAATGGAATGGAAAAAACCCACAATATCAGTTTTTAAGGAAAAATCAGACAAGCAAGAACACGAGCCATTTGCAGTAATAAAAGCTCAGAAGATATCACTTAAAAAAACTGAAAAACACAGTTATAATGGTGAGATAATAGATTTCTTCGTTCTCATGGGCGACATAGATTGTATTAATTCAGATGAAGGAATAAGAGATAATTACGTTTTATGTTGGTTCGACGATAATATAGATGATTTCAGTGAATCTTTTAGAAAACTAACTGGCGTTACTTTTCTATCAGCTCCATCTTATACAGAAATTAATGGAAAAAGAACTTACAGATCATCTTTTGAAGCAGAATATGGACTGATATCTTAACAGGAATAGAACTCTCACTAAGATACCAGATATCCAACTTACCTGTTTTGACTTCACATTATAGAGAGGGAGTAGTACTATTGCATAATCTTGGGAAGATTTTCTATTTGTGCAATAGTATTGGAGGTCTTTACACTCTGAAGTATGATAAGGCGTTCAATCTTTTCTCGCACAGCACTTTCGATAAACTGTTGTCTGTTATAGTTAAGTTCAGAGTGTTTTCGAACCAGACGATCAACTTCAGACATCATAGTCGACGGAAGTCTAACAGGAATTCTCTTCTGCATCTCAGGAGAATTATTTATTGTTCTTGGCATTTTTTTCACCTAATGTTCCACATTCATTTGATGGACTAATTCGATTTAGAATATTTAATCAATCTCAACAACTCGAGAAGTGTCTGATGTCTATTTTTCTAATTTCGGCTTACGACATATTGAGGGACCTGATCGATCTCAGACGATTGAATTAATGTCATTTGTACAATTTGATTGAGTTTATATCGA
>Ga0154710_131_pt13 | contig 18335 bp, 23 predicted proteins | sample Rifle2008BG13ft_FD_105570 | JGI IMG/M metagenome (GOLD analysis project Ga0154710, IMG submission 105570) | Candidatus Bathyarchaeota archaeon RBG_13_38_9
TCTCCTTTTTTTCCAAAATTCTTAAATTATTTTTTCTTGTGTGTGTGCCCTAGCTGGTGAGAGCATCCAAAATTGAACGATTTTACTTTCCTTTTCTTTATTAATTCGAGATTAACATGGATTCTGACATTAAATTACTTGTGACAGCATGATCTCATTTCTTCAATATCACAGAAAGTTTTGAAAAACGTATTTATATGAATCTCTAACTCTTTTTTTCCTCTCTTCGTTAGAGAGTATCGTTTATTTTCATCTACTGAAAGTAAACCCTTATCTTTTAAGTCCTTTAGGACGGGATAGATTGTTCCTGGACTTGGTTTACTGCCTTTTCTTTTTTCCAATTCTAGAGCCATTTCTGCTCCTGTCATGTTTTTTTTATTAACTAACCACATTATGATGAAAGACAGAAAACCCTTCATCTCACATTGGGTCATGTATTACTATATCGGATAATCGATATTTAACGTTTCAGACATTTGAATCGAGTATCGAATTACCGATTAATTTATATAGAAATCGGATATCCAATATCGGACATCCAATATCTCGGTAGGAGGTGAGATAATGTGCTGTGAAACACATTATGGAAGAAATTTCCTAACCAAAGAAGAAAAAATAGAGAAACTAAAGGAGTATAAAGACTGGTTGGACAACGAAAGTAAAGGCGTCGAAGAAGCAATCGAAAAAATAAAAGGAGCCAGTTAAACCTGAACAATATTATTCCCTTTTTTCCTCCTTTTTAGAATCCGATGAAAATCCACGTTTTTTGTGAGCATATCAAATTTCTACCGTAAAATCTTATCAGTAACATAATGCTATGAAGCTTGGTTCAGCGGGTGGAGTCCTCCCTCCGTTCCGCTTTAGAAATCCCGGTTGGGAGGGGATTTAGCTTGAAAAATTTGAAAACAAAAAATGTCGCTGTTAGTATAATCGTTAGTGTTCTGTATGTTGTTTTGGTGTATGCTTTCGCCCCGATAAGTTTCCATCAAATCCAGATACGTATCGCTAATGCACTTATTGGACTGGTTCCACTTTTAGGATGGCCTGGAATATACGGGTTGACTCTAGGCGTTTTACTAGGTAATCTGTCAAGTCCACTTGGACCCATAGATCTTCTAAGCGTATTACCATCGTTTGTAGGTCTCATTGCGGTCTATAAACTGAGACAGGTCAGTGTTATTCTTGGACTGCAAATCTACAGTACTTTGATTTCAATATGGGTCGCCTTCATGTTGTATCTTGTTTTCAACCTTCCATATTTTGTTACATTCATCTACGTTTTTGTTGGCATTACAATTGCCACGACGGGTCTTGGCTATCTTCTGCATAGATCAGCCATTAGATTTGGATTCAAAGATTTACTGAAGGAGAGCGTAACATAATGAAAGCAGTCGTAATATTATCTGGAGGACCTGACAGCGTAACATTAGCGTACAAAGCAAAATCTCAAGGTCACCAACTCTACGCTATCACATTTGATTATGGTCAAATAGCTAAAAAGGAAATCATTTACGCAAAGATAATAGCTGAGAAGCTTGGAATGGAACAGAAGATTGTTGATTTATCATCGCTTAATGATGTTTTTGGATCCACTACGGCGTTGATGGATGAGAATATTCCTATGCCTTCCGAATTTGAACCGGAAATAATTGTTCCATTCAGAAATGCAATTTTTCTATCAGTTGCAGTTGCATATACTCAAGCAGTAGGTGCAAATAAAATTCTATATGGGGCTCAAGGATCCGATGCTCCATTCTACCCAGACTGTAGAAAGGAATTTTTTAAAGCGTTTCAAACTGCTGCCCGAAAAGGAACTGCCAGCCAGATAGAGATAGATGCACCTTTTCATAACATGAAGAAATCAGAGATAATAAAACTGGGAGCCAAGCTTGACGTACCGTATGAGAGTACATGGAGCTGTTATCTTAATAACGAAAGACAATGCGGAGTATGCGAATCCTGCAGGAACCGAAAAAAAGGGTTTAAAGAAGCAAACATTGTCGATCCAACGAAATATGAAGAGTAACGCCCATTTTCAGCTATGCTAGCTTGTGTTTTTTTTATGGCAACTGATTGTATTAGCGTGCGCTAGAATTCTTGAATTAACTAATAAACAAGCTAAAGAACTTGGAATGAGAAGTACACTTCAACATCTAAAGAAGAAAACGAAAGAGAATAAATCGTGATAGTAGCAAGGTGAGTTGGTTGGACGTACTAGAAGCGATTCAAAAGAGAAGAAGTATTAGAAAATTCAAGACAACACCATTAACCTCAGAACAGATTAACAATCTTCTAGAGGCGGCTCGATTAGCTCCCTCTGGATGCAATGTCCAACCATGGAGATTCATAATAGTCAAGGATACGCAATTGAAAACAAAGCTTTGTGAAGCATCCTTTGATCAACAATTCATCAAAGACGCCCCAATAGTAATAGTATGCTGTAGTGATTTACACTCGTGGAAAGAAAGTAAAGAGAAAACACAGGAATTGTTGAATAGACCCGATATTAATCTGGGAGAAAAATGTGAGAAAGCCCTTATGGAGAGAGTCGAGAAAGTAACAGCCGACTCAACACATGAACGAATACCATCAGCCATGCTTAACGTAGCAATAGCCATAGAACATATCGTATTAACAGCAGTTGAACTAGGCTTAGGATCCTGCTGGGTCAGACTCTTCGACGAGAAAAAAGTCAAGCAGATACTTAAATTACCAGAATATGTCTTTGCAGTAGCTCTTCTTCCAATCGGGATCCCAAATGAGGACCCCCCAACTCGACCTAGATTACCCTTACCAAAAATTATTTTGCAGGATAGCATTAAATCGGATTAGTGCACTACGCGCGCTTATGCCTCTTTCACTATCACTCATGTCTGTTCTTGATATAGAATCCACGTAGGATCTGTAGTTCGAGCTGGAATGTTATCCGCTACTGAGATTCGTTCTTATTTCAAATACTCTTCTTTGCATCGCACCACATGGAATCTCTAGCGGAAACATTACCATCTCGTCAATATCTCAATACACATGTCTGTAAAAAAATGATATAATCTAGATAACATGAGACAAGCGTACGCTAGCCCAAATCAGATTTAAAATATATTACATATCTCTGGCATATCAGAAGATTGAACTTCCATCATGGTATGATTGGGTTTAATAAAAGAAGAGGGATCCCACTACGGATCCGAAAATAATAAAAAAATAGTAGTCACTGTCTCGTTTTGATTTTGCTAACACGTTAGCAAATTCGTTATAATCAGTATTTTCTATGTTTCTGGAAACAATCCTTACAATACACTGGACGATCGCCTGACGGCTTGAACGGTACTTCAGCTTCTTTACCGCAATCGCTGCAGGTTATCTTGTGCATTTCTCTATCGCTCATTTAATCACCTCGCAATTTTCGGGAAAAACTTATTCGTTTCAGGATCCCATATATGGTTTTAGGTTTAATAATGGTTTCTTCCACATTGGGATAGTTTATCTAGTTCTTTTACGAGCTGGATTTAAGCATCGGATTATGCAGGATCGTTTATTTGGATTTCTCTATGGTACGTTTCTTTTTTATCCTCTGTTTCTTGATTTTTTGATTGTTTTTTTTAAGGTGAACCATTTCTTTGGAACTGTATGATTGTGTGGATCTTAGATTGTGATGACATCTTTCAAGTTCTAGTAGAAACGCTTCTGATGGTTTAGATTTTAACAAGCGATTCAGTTTAGTTATGATTGAATGTTCGCTGCGGAACATTAAACAGGTCTTATCGGGCGTGTAAGTTATGTGATGTTCCTGAATTACCCGGTAGGGTGTTCTACGTTTCTTCATCTAGCGGCATCTCATATTCGTCTGTAATAGCATTCTCGTTTCTATAGTAGAATATCCAGTGTTTAACGGTTAAACGTATAAAGTTCTTGTAGATTGCGAGCACTATTTTATCCTTTATTCTAGTAGCGTGTGTTAGCATACATTCGCGTAAGTCAATATTTTATAATTAATCATAAGGATACTGTAAGCATCATGTGCTAATTCATGTGTTAGCAAATACCGTAAATTGAATTTTGTTAATGATTTGAGTTGATAGAAAATCTTGCAGGCAGATATCCCTCTAAAAAAACTTAGGAATAGTAGGCTTTCAGTGAGTACTCTTTCCAGTCAGTTCTGGTGTGAAAAAGCGGTTGAGTTATCCTTGACTCATAAGGTTCCTGAGACAGAGGCTATGGCTAGGGGAAGAACACGTCATAAGGAACTTCATGAGGAAACTGCAGAATTAATACCAGTTAAAGTCGTCTCGATAGCCGATAGCATAGGTTTAGGTTTTCATAATATGTTAGTGGGCTTGATTCGCGTTAAAGAAAAAGGTCAAACTCGTGAATTGCCAGTTTTTGGATGGCTTTCCAAACTAAACATTCCTCTATTCGGACATATTGATGAATTGCTTGTAGAAGATGATAGAACAAAGGTTATTGATCATAAAACTAGGAAAAGTGATAGAATGCCTTCACATGCTCAGATTAGAGTTACTGAATTTCAAATAATGTCTTACTATGGTATATTGAAGACTATTCAGTCTGAGGCTTTTGATTTCAGAAGAATTTTGGAATGTTATAATCTGGATAGTAATAGCACATTTACTGATGAATTTCTTGATGAATTAGGTCCTAATGAGAAACCTCTTGAGAAGAACCTGTTAAAGCTCACCATCATGATTAATGAAGCCGCCAAAATTATTCCAGAATTATCGAAAAACCTTGAAATCTCATACGAAAATCAAGAGACAAAGAAACATATTGGCAAACATAATTTCAAATTTGATGCAGAAAGTTGGAAACGGGATATAGAATTTGCTTCTCAATATTGGCTTGGTGAAAGACCTGCAATGCTAGTAGGAGAAAGAAATAGGTGGAAATGCAACTTCTGTGCATTCAAATCAGGATCTATCTGCCCCAAATGGACAGAATGAAGCAACAATAACATTCTATAGTGCGCACCAAAAGAAAATTCACCGTAAGTGACATAATCACGGCTTTTATGTCCCCTATGATGACATAATATCACAAGCTCTTCTCGAGGACGGCCATATGAGTGAAAACTTCTATCAGAGAATTCTAGTTTGGTGGCGTGCTTTCCGTTACCATTTCGTGCCTCCAAGTATTTTCCCGGCAACACTTGGCGCCACCATCAGCTGGGCTGTTAATCAAACCTTTAACCCTATCATATTCTTCCTTGTCCTATTTGCAGTAGTCATCAACCACCTCGCCCTCAACATGACAGACGACTACTACGATTACAAACACTCAGTAGACCAACTCAAATCCGGAGAAAAAAACCCCTACACAGGTGGAAGCGGAACACTAAGCAGCAAACAAATACAACCCCAACACATGCGAACAGCCTTCACACTATGCTACACAATCACAATCATAATCGGAATATACCTCACCATAAAAATCGGCTGGCCCATTCTAGCCTTCGGACTCATCGGCATCTTCTGCTCCCTCTTCTACACCATGCCCCCAATACAAATCTCACACCACGGAATAGGCGAACTCACCCAACTCATAAACTTCGGAACCATTATAGGCCTAGGCTCCTACTACACCCAAGCCCAAACAATATCCCTGGAAGTTTTCCTCGCAACCCTACCCCTAGGAATCATGCTGTTTTCCATGATAACAATAAACGAGATCCCAGACTACCAAACAGACAAACAAGCAGGAAAACTAACCCTCATCGCCAGATACGGCAAAAAAACAGGAGTAAAAATCTACATCCTAAGCTGGATCATCACATACACACTAATCATCATCGCCTCAACACTCCAACTAATCACCCCGATATCTCTAATCTCACTCGCCTCAATACCGCTAGTCTATAGATCAATCAAACAACTCAAACAACATTACGACAATCCCATAGAGATGGCCCCAGCAAATCTAGACATGATCAAAGCCCACAGCATAACCAGCCTAGGACTCATAGCAGCCTATGCAATACAAAGCCTCATCAACGGAGCAAACAATCAACAATTAGCCATCATTCTAATTTTATTGGCCATATTCTACATTCCAGCAGTATTCCCTCTGCTGAAAAAACAGTAGCATACAAGTACCCAAAATGAAATATGAGACGCGTACTAGGTTACGTGAGGAAGTGAAGTACCCAGTGATCGAAAAAATAGTTGAGCACATGTTAACTGGAATGAGTGACGAAGAAAAACAATCAATGATAATGAACATAATGCCCAAAGTCATGGAGCACATCAACTTTTCAGAAATGATGCCCCATATGATGCCTGAAATAATGGAAAACTGCATGAACAACATGAAACCAGAAGACAAAACGAAGGTCATGCAAGAAGTAATGCCAATGATGATGGATAAATGCCTAAGCTCAATGACTAAACAAGAAAGAGAAAAAATATTCACATTCTACCATACAATGCTAAAAGAAATGGAAGAAAAATTCCTCTAACCTCATCATACCCTGTAACTATTTTCAAAGTTAACACCACAGTGGAACTCATTGACCGAACCAAACCAATTCGAAGTTGCAACCTTGGGTGGCGGTTGTTTCTGGTGTCTGGAAGCCATCTATAATGAATTAAAAGGCATAATCAAAGTAGAATCAGGCTACGCAGGCGGTATAGTTCCAAACCCAACATATAACCACGTCTGTACAGGCACAACCGGACATGCAGAAGTTATTCAAATAACCTACAATCCCAACATCATCATCTTCAAAGAAATTTTGCAGATCTTCTTTACAATGCATGATCCAACCACCCTCAACCGTCAAGGCAACGATGTAGGAACACAATACCGCTCAATAATACTCTACCACAACCAAAACCAAAAACAGACAACAGAACAAATCATCAACGAAATCACACAAGAAAAAATCTGGAACAATCCAATCGTTACACAAATTGAACCTTACCAGAGATTCTACAAAGCCGAAGACGATCACCAAGAATACTACAAAAAGAATCCCGAACAATATTACTGTAAGATAATCATAGCACCTAAAATCGCAAAACTACGAAAACAATACTTTGAAAAATTGAAAAAGGAATGAAAAGAATAAGCAGAGAATTACTATTTCGTGAGAGTTGTTTTCATTAATCCGTTTATTTTGGTTAACGCTTTTACCGTAATAGCAGCAGCAGAGAGTGTAACGGTTAAAGCTAGCATAGTCACTCCAACAGTATTCATCACTGCTGAATTGGACACTACTTCAATAATAGTCAATAATCCACCCAAGACACCACAAACAAGCTACTTTATTTATTTTAATCAAGACACTTTGAACCATACGAGGCGATGAGATGTGGATGATATAGGAATTGTCTCTTACGGCCATACAAAATATGGCATCTTATCAGAAAACACGGCAGACCTCTTGAATAATGTAATCAGTGATTGTCTAAAAAATGTTGACAAAGGAATATCACCCAAAAATATAGGAATGGTCATTGTAAGCTGTGCCGATAATCAATTTTCAAATCAGGCTCAAACAGGAGCACTTGCCCTAAGATATCTTGAAAATTATGATGCTGAAGCTTTTCGAGTGGAAGCAGCATGCGCCAGTGGCAGTATGGCTACATACTTGGCAAGAAAAATGTTGGCAGCTGAATATGTAGACAACGTCCTTGTTGTCGGGTTTGAGAAGATGAGCAGACTCTCAACTGAAACCGCCACATCTGTTCTGATAAGAGGAGGCTCCCCTGAAGAAAATCAGATGGGAATAACCCAGCCAGCAGCTTATGCAATGATGGCCCAGATGTATATGAATAAATTTGGAGCTACCGAGGAGGATTTTGCAGCAGTTTCAGTGAAAAATCATGTTAACGCTTTAAGAAATCCTTGGGCTCAATTTCATAGGAAAATAGGTATTGAAGATGTTAAGAACTCCCGTTTAATCGCTTCACCGATACGTCTTCTGCATTGTAGTCCAATAAGTGATGGTGCAGCAGCTATTCTACTGAGTAGAAAACCTAAACAATTCACAGACACACCTGTGTACATCAAAGGAATGGGTTTAGCCCATGACACGTTAGGGGTCTTTGAACGCGACGATCCCACTTCTGTAGTTTCAAGCAGGAAAGCTGCATCAAAAGCCTACAAAGAAGCAGATACAAATCCAAAAGATATTGATGCAGCCGAGATTCATGACGCATTTACTCCCATAGAATTAATGATCTATGAGGATCTTGGATTTGCTGAAAAGGGAAAAGGAATAAATCTAATCAGAGAAGGTAAAGTCAATTTTGATGGAGACCTCCCGATAAATGTAAGTGGTGGACTCAAAGGAAAAGGGCATCCTATCGGGGCGACAGGAATTGGAATGATGGTAGAAATGTACCTTCAACTTCGTGGGGAAGCGGATGAAAGACAACTCTCTAATTTGAATTCCGTTCTACTCGAAAATCATGGTGGCACAGGCGCAACATCCATCGTCACTATTCTGGAGCGATAGATATGGCTAAGTTAATCTCATTCTCGTTAGTTGCCATTGTTCCACCTCCATTTAAGGCAGAATATATTGTAGGGATAGCTGAGGACGATCATGGAAAAAGAATTCCAATCAGAATAGATAGAGAACATCTTGATATTTTGAAAATTGGCCTAACTGGTACCCTGGAGAAAAAACAGACTGATCTCGGTGAATTCACATATTTTCTACCAAAAATCGAAAAGAGTTCAGAAAATAAAGTTGCATTGATAACTGGATCTACCCGCGGTATTGGTAAAGCCATCGCTATTGAACTGGCTAAAAAGGGCTATGATATTGCACTAAATGATTTGGAACTTCCTGATGAAGGAAAAGAAATAATCAAAACTATAGATGAAATGGGAAGAGCTTCAATATTCGTTAAAGCCAATGTCGCAGATTATAATGAAGTAGAGAAAATGATTAACGAGATTTTAACCAAGTTCAAACGAATAGATGTTCTGGTTAATAATGCAGGAATAAACATCGACAAACTCGTAATAAATATGAGCCCCCAAGATTGGCAGCGAGTAATCGATGTGAACCTCACAGGCGTTTTCAATTGTACCAAAGCAGTCATTCCGAATATGATCAAGATTGGAGGGGGAAAAATAATTAATATGAGTTCTCAAGGCGCTCTTAATGGACCAGTTGGCCAAGCTAACTATGCTGCATCCAAGGGTGGCATCGTATCATTTACAAAAGTCATCGCCAGAGAGTATGCACAATACAAAATATTATGTAATGCAATAGCTCCAGGATGCATTGAGACTAGAATGACAGATTCAATGCCACCTGGCATGCTCAGAGAAAGAGTTTCAGAAATTCCTCTTGGGAGAAGAGGAAAGCCAAAGGAAGTTGCAGAACTAGTAACATTTCTAGCAGATCAATCTGATTACATCACTGGTCAGTTGATCTTGATAAACGCTGGTGAATACATCTAGAATAATATTTCAATTATGCAAAAGATCGACTTGCTATTGATCTTCTCTTTCATCATGTGATCTTTTTTTATGCAAAATTTCTAATACACGTTTTTCCAGTCTAAACGCTTCATCATCTAAGGCCTTAACGAATTCTCGATGACCCTCATCATTAATTAATGCTATATTGGCTTGTACAAGGGCATCTCTCCGCCAGTTAAAGTGATGATCCTCAATTTTGTATCCTTTACTCACCAACAAATTCAATCGATCAACTGGATTTCCCATAACAATAATTCCTCAGATAACATCAAGAAATTTTCAAAGATGAATCTGCTAACAACGGCACGCGCTATAACAGGATCATTCTAGAGGACGTTTGAAATAAAATACTATTTCCAATGCACCTATTGTATCTGAGGCGCTTACCAGTTCCCAGCCGTCAAGACCCATTTTCGCCATATAGGTTGCAGCAGCATCTCTTACATCATCAGCGGCAGTAAGTTCTGGGGAGATATCTACAGTATTTTTTCCATCAGTTTTGTAAAAGACAGCTTTGGCTTTTACTGGGTCCTGACCATGAAGAGATAATCGGCAATATTCCCATTTCTGCATATACTTTCACCAGTCATATTCTTTGTCTACTGAGTTTAATATATTATCTTTCTAACTTCATATCAGAGTTAGATAAGAAAAACTATCAATTTAGAATTATATTTTTGCTAAGATCAATGAAAGCTCATAGATCGCAAAAAGTATCAGTAATGCTCCCACCAGCCTCATTAGATAAATTCTGGTATTATGCTTTTCAATACCAAATCCTACCTTAGACTTTGATAGAAGAAATCCCATAATTACAGCAAAAAGTCCGGTAGTGGCCATAAGTCCTGTAGTAATTTGCACTGAGATGCCGAAAGCGTAGAACATTAATGCATAACCAAAAAATTGTAGGAATATTACAATTGATAGTGGAACGATTGCACTCTTCCAATCTTTAACAAGGCACGTCCGTTCTTTTTCATGAAATATTAGTGGAGTAAGAGCAACTAAAACAGCAAACCACACAAATTGACGCCAAATAAGGAAATTAAAATTTGAAACAAAACCTAACGCTGGTTTCACAACCACATTTCCAGAAGCATAGAGTAAAGCCACCATCAGAAAAATCCAGAGCGCTTTATTCTTTGGTGATATTAGCTGTCTAATTTTTATTTTTTCATCCCATGAGGTCATAACAGCTCCAATTATGGCAATTAGGATCCAAAAAGTTACAATTGGACCATAGTATTCTCCGAGAAATATGAAGCTTAGAGGTATGACAAAAATCGATTGTATGCTGACTATAGGTGCGGCAGATGAAGCATCATATTTTGTCAACCCGTAATACATGAGTAGATAAGCTAGGATTGATGTTCCGCCGGATATCAGAGCATATGGTACTATTTCAATTGGAGGTAAAAAAATCTGTTCTGGGACAATTATGAATGATAAGAGTGGAAACATGAATATGATCAATAAACCTTGCAGATAAATTAATGAAACAAAATTCTTCATCTTACTTGAAAGTACATATTTCACTGTAAAAGTGAAAATTGACCAGAGAAAAGACGATATTACAACGTAGTAGACAATTAACTCCATTTAAGTCACAAAGTTCACTGATGAGGTCTTCTACCGTTGCATTAACCTAGTTATATGCCTAATGATTTATTCCGAAACTAGCTAGTACAGATTCGTATCGCTCTTTACCTTATAGGCACTATTACTCACGCAAGGTTGTGTTCAAATTGAATAATCGCATCATGGGAGCTATTGAAGCGTTAGAATATATGCGTCGATTCGTTGAAAGCCTACATGGTGACGTAATTATCAGAGAGAGAATTCTACGAGAAGTGAACCTATTGATCAGACTTCTATTGACCAGAAGATTTGCGGAATATGAAACCCGTATCTCCAGATATGACAAACATCGAACTTGTCAATCACAAACTCAACTTAACGGTATTTGGAACTCGCTCTAATCCATAGCTAAAATTGATGAATCTTAAATTATAATATTATTAAGAAATCATCTATAGACATACGTAATAATATTGAAGAAAAAATCTTTGCTAAGGTCGCGTATCTGTAATGAAACAAGCCACAATAATATATGACTCTAAAACTGGAAATACGGAAAAAGTGGCACTTGCAATAAGAGACGGATTGCAAAAAGGCGGACTGGAAGTATTAGTAGAAAAAGTTGAGAATGCTCATCATATCGACTTTTTCGATTACGATCTAATCTGTATCGGCTCCCCTTCATACATGTGGCATCCAATTGATTCAATAAATAATTTTCTAACTAAGAAACATGAAGACTATCGAAGCAAAGGGCTAATCAAACTTGATTCCCCAAAAGTCTCAGGAAAACACGCATTAGCCTTCTGTACTTATTCTGGCCCTCATACAGGAATAGCCGAAGCTACTCCAGTCTGTAAAATCATTGGACAGTTCTTCGATCATTTAGGCTTTAACATAGTCGGTGAATGGTGTATCCTGGGAGAGTTACACGTTTCTGAAGAGATAAGCACGAAAGGAAGAATGGGAGATATACGAGGAAGACCAAATCTAAAAGATCTCGAAAAAGTTAGGGATGATTCTGAGAAACTTGCCAGTAGTCTTAATTAACTTGTACGGGTTTAATTAGGGAAGTTATCTCCAGTTTTACTGCTGAACCTGAATTTCTATAGTCCAAGAATCGAGGCCAGCTGCCCATATGTCAAGATAATAATCTCCTGGGCCATCATAAACGTAGCTGACTTCAGTTCCCGATTGATCATAAGTGATAATTTGACCCGAAGGTGCGACAGTGATAGCGAAACCAGGATGCGTATTCTCTGCCTCTACAGAATATTTTATTCTCCAGACATCTTTTGAAATATGGAATTTCTCTGTAGTTGTGGGCTCAGTACCATAGAATATCCTCACCGTCACCCAATTCTCGGTCGCATTAGTTGGCGATTCTTCTCCATTAGTAGGTGTAATTACCATTTGTGTAGTTGTTTCAACCTGGGCTTTTGGAGCAACGAAATATCCAGACAATACTCCCGCAAGAAAAACAACAACCAATAGACCAATGATTTTCATAGGAGGTCTTCGTTTAGGTTGGCTTATTTGAGCAGTCTTTACCTTTTTTACAGTTGGACTTTGGGATACTGTCGATTTTCCACAGAATGGGCAAAGATCGGCAGTATTGTGGATCTGCTTTCCACAATGTTTACAATATTTATCTTGCTCGTTCTGGGCCATATCGCTTCACGATAAGATGCTTTTACTTCGATAAATGAGTTTTTAATATTGAATTGATGACACACTCTACTAGTGTGTTCTGTCACATTTTGTACAATATGTTATATCCACTCCAATCTGTTCTCCACAAGATATGCAATATTTCACGGTTCGCAGCAGGCATCATAATCTAAGTTTTCGGCGGATCGAAGAATAGCATATTGTACGCGTCTACCGCGTGCTTTATCGCATCTTTTCTTTTTCCTTGACCAATCATAGATATCGCTGAATCATATTCCTGTTTTGCAGATGATAGTTTAGGATTATCAGGTGAAACCTCTATGAGTTGATCTGCCAAGAGGAGCATTTCATCTAGATATGTGTAGTTTAAGTATTGAAGATTCTCGTAATATTCCATCCTGTCTTGGTCACCTTCGAACGGGTTTTTCTTTCTGGAAAGTTCAGCTACTCTACGACTAGTATCATTGATTGTGGAGAGTATTCTTTGAAGGTTGAATCTTGATACTGGTGTCGGGTATACTGCCCGTATTTTTCTGTGGTAGAAGAATCTGTAAATGGTTTGTATTCCTGAGCATAGGCCTCTACCTGTTCCACCTGCTACAGCAATTCCTAATCCATATTTTCCATTTACATCAGCAATCTTAGCTGTGTCCATGAAATCTTTAGCTAGACCACTTATGCTTCCCCAATAGACTGGCGCACCTATTATGTAACCTTCGGCTTCCACCCATAATTGGTCCAATTCTTCCGGTAGCTTTGTCTTCTCAGACCAGCTTTGTAACGGATAATCTATAAGATACACCTTCTTCGCTTCTGAACCAGCCTTTTCGACGCCTTCAAGACATTTAGTGATCAATTGGTCAGTAACTTTTCCTTTACGAGGACTACCTACTATTCCAAGAATCATATTCAACACAACTATGCTGTGTAGAATAAGTAATTCATATTAGAATTTGACTATTGATAGTAAAATATTTAGATTTTAATGATTGCTACTGATTCGTTACTGCAAACTTTTTAACAAGCTCATCTGCCCAGCGTGCGCAATATTTTCACTGATGTCAATGATTTTTATTCTATTTCTTAAAAACTACCTTTGACAGTTATGATGATTAACGACCACAAGATTCTTTCCAAATATCTCAGACAAAGAGATTACATTGTTTATCCTGACGAATTAAAGTGTGGATACATTGGTACTCCAAATTATCCCCATCGATGGGTAGATGTAGTAGCTTATAGGAATACAAAATTCTATGCTTTCGAGTATAAGAGTTCTGGCGATCCTATTAGTGGAGCATTAAAACAAATCGAGAATTATCGGTACACATTCGATTATGTTGTTTTAGTAGTGGAAGTACCGAGAAAAGGTAGAACAGGTATTTCACTAAATTCTAAACGAGGTAAAAAGATCTATCAGATTATTAGTTTGGGATCAGGCATCTGGACATTATCTTGGAATAAATCGAAAAGAAGATTCATAATAAAAGAGATTACAAAACCGATACTTCAAAATCCTAATTCAACAAACAGAAAAACTATTGAGAGGATATTCAAGAACCATTCATGGAGAGACAAAATGATAGAAGCTGGATTCAATCCCAAACAGAAACTCATAGATCAATTTATTTCTGTTTTAAACTAATGCAAATACATCTCTACAATAAGATTATTTATTCTATTTACTGATAAACATCTAGTGATGACTAAACTGTTTTGCAGAATCCAGTTTCTGATAGATGTTTGAGAGGATAATGATAATCTAGACATAGATATACATCATAGCCCAGATTCTTGACTTTTGAACCCCCACATTTTGGGCAGCTTATTTCATGATTGCATATATGACAATGATGCCATTCTATCAATCGCATTAAAATCAGACATACTAATGAATCTCTTTCGTAGGACACTGTTAAAGAACAAAGTTCCCTAATGTAACCATATCATTCATGAACAGTTTGAAGATTATCCAAAAATTATTCCCGAAAATAGTATCGGCAATAATAGTGCACTGATCATTATCAAACCTAAAATTACTAGCTTCATTTTACTTCTCAATTTATCTTCACCTTTGATATCCAGCTCATAATTAATGTTTCAATTAATGACATCATATAGATTTGACTAATCAAGTACATGCGTCTGCTCTGAGAGTACTAATTCTATCTCAAAGATCTTGGACCATAGTTTTCCTGTAACGAAAAGACGATCATTCTCAGGGTCATATGCAATACCATTCGGCATAGAGGTTGGATTATTATTTTCTATGTTTGAAAGTTCAGTGACATCTATCCATCCAGTTACTTGGCCTGTTGTTGGAGAGATTAGTGCAATGAGATTAGTCTGCCAAACATTAGCGTAGATCTCACCTTTGACATATTCTAATTCGTTGAGATTTTTAACCGGGCCTTCTTTGCTGAATATCTGTATCTGATGGTCCTCCTCAAATGTTTCAGGATCTATGAAATGTAATGTGGAGGTTCCATCACTCATGATCAAGTGTTCACCATCAAAAGTGATTCCCCATCCTTCGCTTGGATAATGGAATTCATGGATTTTATGAAAATCATCTTTATCATAGACAAATCCGACATTGTTTTTCCATGTTAATTGAATTATCTTGTTTTGATAGACGGTTATGCCTTCACCAAAGTATTGATCAGATAGATTTCGAACTTTTAGGATAGTTCCAGTTTCCAGTTGTATTTTTCGTAATGAAGAGTGCCCATAGAGACCTGTACCCTCGTATAGTTGGTTGTTTTCGAATACTAATCCTTGTGTAAACGCATTCCGGTCGTGAGGATATTTGTTAATTATTTCGCACTTGTATACAGGAACGTGTTGAATGTTCGAAGTTGTTGTAACCTTGAATTCAACATGGTTTGCATTAGAAAAGAATAGGGATAAAGCCAGCAATGCTGTGATGCCTATCAATATTAAGAGAAGTTGAGTTGAACTCTTTCTAACATTATTCCTAGGATGATTCATTATATGGCTCCATGAATATATTTTAAAAAAAGGTATTGGTTATTACAATTTATCTCAAATTTAATAATTAACGAGAATAGATAAGAATAACACTCGTTTAAAATACAGGCACTAAAAGAAATTTATCAATGATTTACTCGCTTTTTTAACATTAGAGCTTGTCTATAATGATTATTTCTTGGCATATCCTGTGATTTGTCGTATAAGTTCCATAGAGTATGCTCTTGAACAGTTACTTTCCTTCTCCAACCTCTGAGTGGCGTATTACAATTTCGGCAAATACGTCTATCTTCATCATTAGCGATGAAACATCGGGGACATTTTATTTTTCTTTGATAAGACATGTCAGATTAACACGCTAATGTTTAGTTCAGAATTATTCTAAAATTCGTTTGAGAGACATTTAAGCATGGCCACATATTTGTAACACATTTGATTCATAGATGATACAATTTCTTCACTTCATCGATTATCAGTATCATGCATTACATTCCCATCATATGCTCGTTTTTGAGATGCGTTAAAGGCATGTTTTTATTATGTAAGCTTCGAATGGATGCAACATTAAATAATTGGTAACAGGAAGCAAAGATTGTCCAACAAATTCTCTTTGAGTTCTTCAATCGTACTTAGAGCTGAACCTCAGTATTACAATACCTATGTCGCGTTCGATTATAGGAGAGTTAGAACCGAATTCCTGTCAGAGAATGAATTTAAAACTCTAGAGTATATCCGTGATAAAGCTGCTAACGTAACTGAGATCATTAAGCAAACCGGTATGAAAGAAAGTGATTGCACAAAATTTCTGAAAAGCATGATAAAAATCAATTATGTGCAATCAAATTCGGAAAAGTTCAAAACCAAAACCTCGACTAAAATAAAGTATGACTCTGCGCTATATGAAAAATTTCCAATACCCTTTCTTTCAGCTCCATCTACAGTCGATATTTTCATAACTAGTAAATGTAACCTAGATTGTGTGCACTGTTTCTCTAGAAAAGATAATGTCGAACGTCACTTATCACTTGATGAATTGAAATTAATCTTCGACCAACTAGAAGAAATAAGTGTTTTCGAAGTTAGAATTAATGGTGGTGAAACATTTCTTCATCCAGATATAGATGAGATTCTTACCATCCTTAAAGAAAAACACTTTAGAAAAGTCATACTAACGAATGGTACCTTACTTGATGATAAGAAAGTAGAATCTCTGAAAGAATCAAACATTATACCAACAGTCTCACTCGATGATTCACTAGGAGATGAACATGATCGATTCAGAGGCTGCAGAGGATCATTCGAGCAAACAATTGAAGGATTAAAACTATTAAGAAAACACAAAGTCCTCTATGGGATAAATTGCTGTCTACACAAAAACAATTTGACTAGAATCGATGAAATTGTAAAACTTGCAATTAGACATGGAGCATCAAGAATTGCATTTTTAGACCTTAAGATCACAGACAGATTAAGGAATCATAAAAATTGGATCCCAACTTATGAGGAATATCAGAAAGTGATGCTGAACCTACTTGCGGCTAAAATAAAATATCGGAGCAAGATAGATGTCGCTTTGGATGTCTTCCTACGATGTCAACCTCTTCAAGAATCTCTGTGGGAGGCTAAAAGAGGATTTGTCTCTTGTCAGGCAGGTAGAAACAGATTATCTATAGACTCCGATGGATCTGTTTATCCTTGTAACTTAGTTATTTCAGATAAAAAATGGAAAATTGGGAATATAAGACAGGAGAAGATTTCAGATATATGGTTCTCCGAAAAATGGCTGTTTTTCAGAGGAGAATTAACAACAACTAAACTAAACAAGTGCAGTGACTGCAAAGATCTGAAAAAATGTAAAGATTTCTATTGTAGACTTCTTCCCTACATAACCAACGGAGACTCATTAGCCCCACATCCTAAATGTAATTAAAAAACTCCATAACGTTCACTGGGTTTACTTAAATAGAAAAATTATTGGTAGAGATGCCTACCAGAGGTTTATGCTAAAGGAATCTTGATATCAGCGGAGTAAATAGTTTCAAAGCCAGACCGCGTTTCTTGTAAAGAACAAAAGCGATTGGCAGTATCAAAAGTATCAATATTAAAACACCATAACTTGAGGAGAAGACCCCTAACTTATCAATAGGAAGCATTTCCCCACCAACAGGTGGTACTTCAACCCCACTCTCTGTCGGACCTGACTTCACTTTTAAAGCGTCTACTCGATACATCTTCAACATATCACACACAACTTTTAATGATAATTGAAAAAAATATAAAGCTTATTCCTTGGCTAATTCAGTTCGTTTTTTCCAAAATATGAAGGCAAATGGAATCGAGAGTATAGCTAATACGATTCCGAATTCACCGATGAAATACTTTGTGGCGCCAGTATCCTTTGTCAATGGATCAAATACTTGTTGAATGAATAAATTATGACTTGCATGAAAAATCACAGCCGTCCAAACACTACCAGATTTTAAACGTAACCATGCGAGTGGGAAACTTATTCCAATTATCATAACGCTGAAACAGATTAACCCAAACCATGCTGGGGTCCCACTATTATAATCTGCAAATAGAATTAGTGGATAATGCCAAATCGCCCAAATAACACCGCTAATGAGAGAGGTCTTTGT
>Ga0154710_135_pt10 | contig 17569 bp, 25 predicted proteins | sample Rifle2008BG13ft_FD_105570 | JGI IMG/M metagenome (GOLD analysis project Ga0154710, IMG submission 105570) | Candidatus Bathyarchaeota archaeon RBG_13_38_9
CCCTCCACTTAGCATAAAGGGGGAAGTTTCCGCATAGGAGCTGAGATCTAAAGTCTCAAGAATGAATTTCACCCTCTTAGTGATTGTCTCCTCCGAATAGCCAAAGTTCCTCATCGAAAATGAGACTTCTTGAAAAACCGTCTCAGAGAAAAGTTGGTGATCAGGGTTCTGAAATACAAGACCTACATTTCTTGATATTGATGCTACTGTCGAATCTTGGGTTGAATTCCCATCGACTAGGACCTCGCCTTTATTCGGTTTTAGTAGTCCGTTGAAATGTTTAACGAGTGTGGTCTTCCCAGCCCCATTCTCCCCCATGACAGCTATAAATTCTCCATCATTGATCTTTAAGTTAACATTGCTTAATACTTCCTTACGATCATAGCTGAAATGGAGACCTTTGACCTCAATCATTTTGGAAACATTTCCTTATCTTTTGTGAGGCTTCTTCTATAGTGACTGGTGTCTCTCCCAGATCATAGCCATCCTTTTTTAGGAGATTGAATAACATGGAGACCTTTGGTATTCCAACACCCAATAATTTTGCTTCTTCGCTATAGACACTTGAAGGAGGACCTTCCATTGCTATTTGACCGTCATCCATAATTATTATTTTATCTGCATATTTTGAGACAAGGTCGAGTCTATGTTCAATAAGGATCATAGTTATTCCTATTTCATCTCTTAGATCAGCTATTGCTTCTAGGATCCGGTATGAAGATAGAGGATCTAAAAATGAAGTGGGTTCATCTAGCACTATTATCTCGGGTTTCATAGCTAGAACGCAAGCTATTGCCGCTCGCTGTTGTTGTCCACCAGATAATTCATATGGCGCAATATCTCTTAGGTCTTCTATTCCGGCAATATTCATTGCCCAGTCAACTCGTCTTCTAGTTTCATCTCTCTTAAGCCCTAAGTTTTCTGGACCAAAAGCTACATCACGTTCTACTGAGAGTGAGAAAAGTTGGTTTTCTGGATTTTGGAAAACAAAGCCTACCTTTTTAGCTAAATCACTTGTACTTGATTTTGATGCATCCATATTTAGAACAGATATTTTTCCAGATATTTCTCCTCGGTAGAAACTTGGTATGAGTGAATTGAAACATCTAACGAGTGTAGTTTTACCACATCCACTTGGACCAGTGATTACTATGAATTCACCTTTATCTATAGAGAAATCAATATTTTTTATTGCAGGTTTGTTTGATCCTGCGTAAGTGAACGTCAGATTCTTTACTTCTATCACTGGCAATTATTGGGACACCAAGTCTCGTGTGCTAGTTTCAGAGTTTTTAAATCAATTTATGCAGGATCATTGTAGATCAATTCATACAGAATTTGTTCATTTTTTATTTTTTGCTTATAGTTGCTTTCAACATTTCTAAAGCTCTGTTCAAGGCATCCTCTACTTCACCGGATCCAGTAATACCAGCTGCAAGAGAATGTCCTCCACCCGTCCCATTAACATAATCACCAAGTGGTTTTGCCAAATCTCTGCCCAAATGAATCCCAGATGTTTGATAAAATTCTTCTTTTGATCTAAGACTAATTTTTAATCGATCTTTATCAGAACTTCCAACTATCGCCAGATCCGCACCAAGGAAAGCTAATGCTCGAGCTGCTGAAGCATGATGTGATCCGACATTTGTGCTTACAATTATCCATCCATCTATGCTTGATATTTTTATTCTTTGTGCTGCTCGAAGTCTGGCTAACCTTTCTGATGGATCCATTTTTATCTCTAGAATAGCACGAAGCTTTTCAATCGCTATTCCTTGCTTAATTAAATTTGATATTGTAAGAATAGTCTTCGAAGTCGCTAACCTAAGATGTCTTGTTTCACACAATATCCCAATAATCAAGATTATCGCTGCTTTTTTTGTTGGCTTGATTTCATAGTGATTATACAATTCATAAATAATTTCACATGTTGAAGGAGAGTATTTATCACAGAATTCTATTTTGGATAATTTTTCCATTGAAGGATGTGGATAATGATGGTCAATTATAATTATTGATTTTTCAAATTTTTCTATCGCATTAGATATTTTTCCTAGTTGTTTTAGATTATTGGTATCTACTGTGAATATTACATCAATATCGTCTAAAGTGGGATTTGATTCAACAGTTAATCTGAATCTTTTCATTATCTTTTCTGAGATCTTGTTTGTTCCTTCTGGTGCTCCTATGATTATTTTCGTCTTTGGATTAATTATTTTTAGTAGTTGTTTTAATGCAAAAGCTGAACATATTGCATCAGGATCACTGTTTGCATGAGTCAGAATGACAATTTTTCTGGCTTCTTTTATGATAATAGCTATCTTCGTAAATTTACGCAATTTTAAGCTCCTTCATTTTCATATCAGCTGCCCTTAACGCCTCGTTGCATGCGACATCAATCAATTTGGTTAGATCACTATTCGAATTTCTAGGACATATAGAGATATCCACGATAAGAGTTAATGGCTTATCACCATAGGCCTCAATCGTTATATCTAGGTCTGTTATTTGTTTTGGATCAAACTTTTTGAAAATAATATTTCGGGCAGCATCCTCAGCTGAGGCACATACTGTTTCCAATTCTTGTTCTGTCGGTGATCTATTAAGCTTGGAATATTCCCTTTCCGAAACTTTCACACAGCTATACTATTTGGATTCCGTTTGGGATCCGAACCTGCTTTGAAGCTTTTGCTGCAATTCAGTAAGTCTAGTTCGCGTTCTTTCTTCTTGTTTACCAAGAACTGTCACACGGGTTTCAGTCAATTCTCGTCTCTCTTTGAGTTCATCCAATAGTTTTTGTCTTTCACTCTTGATCAGTATGTTACCAATATTTTTATAGACAGTTGTACCCTCGGCAGATTTTTCAAGTTCACTAGACGCTTTCTCAATCTCCGCCTTTTCAAGTTCAAGCTGTTGTTTCTGAGTTACAATTGCTTGAAGTGTTTGTTGAAGCTGTTGAAGTCTCGTAAGTTGTTCTCTGATCTCTGGTGGAAGTTCCGGTTCTCTTTCCAATTATCTGTCATCTCCGAATGAATGATTACGGCTTATGCTTTAACAACCTTATATGAATCTAGCTGAAGTTACAAAAAATCTGTTTAAAAGCGTGTTAAGATATGTTATTAAAATCCAAATGCGGATTAAAGATTGAATAGTTTCTATTGCGTATTATTCGATTTGGGTAGAAAATTTACAATAGCTCCTATAGAAAATAGTAAAATTGCACCCATGAAGAATATGAAGATTCTATAGAACACCAAGCGTGAGCTTAAGGGTTCCAGTAACAATAGAAACAGTCTATAACTAGCTAGAAGCCAAATCATATTTGCTAAAAAGTGAAAAACTAGAGATGACCTCCTTGACAATCCACAAATTATCGTCCCGTCTATAGTAAACAGAATTCCTAAAAAGATTGGAAAAACCACAGTACTGCTATACAATGGGATATCAGTTTCACTTGTGTTTCCTTCCAGAAATAATAGCTCATTCACATTATAGGCAGAATACATTATCAGTATTGCACCGATAACTAAAGCTGTTATTCCAATACTGTTCTTCAAATTCATTTAGATTTAATCCCCAAAAATGCTTACCGGATAGTTTACTACACTATTCAAGAACAGTTTAGCAATCGCTATTTACGATAATTCGTTTTTTTATTCCTTCAGCAATTCTTTTCCAAGCTAGTAAGACTCTCAAATTAGAGTTTAGTGTGGCCCTCAGAGAAGGAATATCTTCTGCACTTATGTGCATTATTAATTCTCGTTTTTGTACTTTAGTTCTCACTAATGCTTTCTTATTCGGCTGATGTTTTTGGTCTACTACTATTGCTTGATGAATAGCCTGTAAACTTTTGGCTGAATCGAATGGAATAACTATATCTACCTTCAAAGTTTTTTCAATACGATTCAAACCCAATCACCATTTAAGTTCTTTAATTATTATTTCAAATCTTTCGATTCTTCTTGTTTTCAGATTTACAATAGAAAGCATCAAATCATTGTTATCTTTCCTCGATATATTCAATGAGAATTCACAAATTTTGTCATCATTTTTTATTATTGGTATCTGGAGGAAATCAGATAACAATTCTACGAATTTAATATCTTGTGTTGAAGTGATTGTAAGACATTGTAACTTTATTCTTTTACCTTTTTTTGATTTAGGGAAATATCTAACATGCCGTACAATCAGAGTTGGATTAGAACTTTCAAGTTGAGTCTCTTGTCTACGCATGAGTTCTATTTGGATAGGACTGTTAAACCCTCTATATACCATAATTAGACGTGTAACGTCAGAATCGTACATGTTGTCTATAAGTTGTTTTAGAGGCATTTTACCTCTGACTAATTTTCTTGCATTGGGGAGTATCTTTACCAATTCTTTTGCTAATTTTCTAGTGCTTTGTGATGGATTTCTTCCTGTAGTTACAGTTATCACTTAGCCTCTTCCTTTTCAGAGTTACCAGTCTTCATTTGGCTTCGTTTCCTCTTCGGTTGCTCAGATTCAGCTTCTGAGATTGAGGTTGTTTCTTCTTCCATCGATTCTGAGGGCGAAATCATAGAAGTCGCACTGGCAGCTGCTCTCTTCGCTATTTCTCCTACTTTTGTAAATGGAAAATAGGCTCCTCCAGTGAATTGATTGTCGCACCGGCGACATTGCCATAATCCAACACTGAGTCTTCGAGCAGCTCTGACTTTACATTTTGGACATTCATGTTTTTTTCGTAATCGTACAAGAATATCTATATGTCTTCTTCTTGGAGCAGTCCCATATCGAGTTGATAATCCACCGCCCAGACGGGTCTTTCTCATTTTTGGCAATTATCGTGTTGCCTCCATTATGAGTTTTCGAATCTCTTTAGATTTCTGAATCGCGGTCTCGACTGCCGATTCGATTTCACTCGGTTCAAATCCTCCTAGACCACCCTTTTGCATTGCGCAAACACAGTCCTCGTTATCTATGCCAACAGTCAGTCTTGTACTCATGGCATTTTCTTCTTGTATGTTTGGGTCCAACATCAAAGTTTTTCCTATCTTTGCAAATGTAATAGGAATAGGATAATCATTCATTGGCAATGGTTGCTGATCATCTTTAATGACTAATTCATCATTTTTGACCTCGTATTTATTCAATTTACTTGTAAGAAGAGCTGACAAGGCTGCATAGGTTGAGGCATCAATGAGATTACCATAATGATCAAGCATGTTTAAGTCAATGAAAACAACAAAGACTTTTTTACCTGGAATTATGGACAATTTTGTAAGATCTATTGCCTTGGATTCTCTAAGGTTTCGGTCTACAATTCTAGAAAGCTCTATTGAGTTTTCCTGTGGAGGACCTAGTTCAAATGTCGGATGCGCTAAAGGCGTAAATTCAGCATTAACCGTTTGAACCCCTTCATTTGGCGTATCTGGAAAAGGTGTTCCAGCCTCGATTTTGACACCCACAATTACTTTAGTCTGTCCAATGTCAACTTGCGCAGACCCGTTTGCCTTTTCTATTATTCCGGTTTGGATTTTTATTTTTCGATAGTCCATAGGCGCCCTACCATCAATTCTTTTACCTTTCGAAGCTAGATCGATAATATGATCACACTCAAGTGTTAGGATTTCAGATGAATGAGGTGTTGTTGACATTACTTTACTTCCTCCTTGGAATCCTTGGAATTTTCAGTATCTGATTCAAGCTTATATTTTCGTTTTAAAGCATCGTTCTGGAGATTTCTGATTTTTCTGCATCCCTCTAACGCCATATTAAATGCTTTATCAAACTCTTCTTTGCTCAGTTTTCCATCCATTTGTATCAAAGTTACTAAATTGTGATTTGGCATTAAAGCGATAGGCAGATCTGCTTCACCATATTTGTCTTCAAGATCATAGAGATCAACAATCACATGACCTTTTACTTTTCCAACTGAACATGATGAAACTAGCTCTTTTAACGGAATTCCAGCATCTGCCAGAGCGAGAGAAGCTGCCACTATACTTGCACATCTAGTTCCACCATCACATTGGAGTGCTTCTATAAAGATGTCAATTACAGTTCGAGGATAGTATTCAGATAAGACAGAAGGCTCTAGAGCCTCTCTGATCACCTTTGATATTTCTACCTCTCGTCTTGATGGTGCCGGATGCTTTCTCTCATCAGTTGAGAATGGTGCCATGCGGTATCTGCATCTTATAGCCGCCCTGTCAGAGATTATCAAATGTTTTGGATGTATCTCTCTCGGCCCGTATACACCAGCTATGATCTTGTTCTTTCCCTGTTCAATGTACGCAGAACCATCTGCATTATCAAGAACTCCAACCTGCAATTTTATTGATCTGAGTTCATCTGGTCGACGACCATCTGATCTCAATCCTTTATCATTAATCAAATTTTTAGAAGGATCAGGCTTTACCAGTTTATACACCCCTGAGTTTTCTGTTGATTACTTCAGAAACCCTATCTGTGAGACCTTGCGTATGCGCCTCATGCTCAATCATCTTAATCAATTCTACAACTACCTCCTCGTTTTTGGGAGAGTTACATGTTACCAATACTATTCCATTTTGACCAACCGACAATGAACATGCACTCTCTTTTTTCAACAGGTTGATCATAGATCCCTCTTTTCCTATTAGACGAGGAATTTTGGAGGGAGTAATTTTAATCATTCTTCCACCAGTTATTTTTCCAAGTTCTCTATCTCTGGCTGATAGCAATGGATCTCTAGATCTATCAAAAGCGATTATTTTTGCTTTGACTAGATCTCCAACACGAAGCGATTGCGTAGTCTCTCTTTTTCTCGGGTAATTTTGTCTTGCTCCGAACTCTGTTACAGGAAGCATAGCCGAATATGGGGAGTTAATATCGACAGACCAGCCAGACATTCCCACATCAGTTATTCTTCCAATGATGATATCATCAACAAAAGGGAAATAACAATGCTTGAGCGGAACAACTGAAATGCGACTTCCTTGATATTCGAAGAGACCAATCATCGTGGAGTAGATATTTTCGCCATCTTTGTAAACATTCAGATCTGGATCGTATTCACCTTTGGCTACCAATTCACCTGGTATGACCAGTTGTTTTTTTTGCGCCAGTATTGTCAAGAGTATCCACTCAAACGCACTTTTTATCGAATTTTTCCCAAACGTTCTCATATTATATTCTTGTCAAAAGGGAGATTTGTTAGTCATCTGACTTTTCATTAGTCAGTTTTGTATTTAGTCATGTAGCTAAAATACTACTTTTCCCTCTTGACTTGCAGACTCAGCTTAGTTCTCAGTCTGACCTTACTAAATCTTTCTATGAATGGCTCACAGTACATTAATTCCTACAAGATGTTAACTACAGAGTTAGATTGCGATGAGTATAATGATAGACGTTGATGGTTTAACTAAATCATCAAAATAATTAACTACTTAATCACTTTTGATTGTATCGTGCCCTGAGTCAATTTTCCCAATTTTTCGATAAAGGGACCATATAATCCCGCTGGCATTTCTAACATACCAGCCCAAGAGCCATCAGATTGCCACGACTCTTTCGTTATTACTCCAAAATTCTTTAGAGTACCATAGGCCCTTGGAGCATATTCCGCAGGTATCTTGACAGCAACCTGCATCTGTTCCATCTTTATTGGGATGATGGGCCTCAACAGGTCGATTACAGATTTTGACTGTTCTTCAACACTCTTGAAAGGATCTATTGATATTCTAACTTGAGACATGGCTTGCTCAATCCTTAAGGGCGGATGTGGCGCTCCGGATCGTGGATCGAGGCAATTTCTCGATACAAAAGAAATTATCTGTTTTCTCTTATCTTCTACAAGTTGGCGCCTCTGCTCTGTAGTTAGCTGGAGCTCTCCCCGCTTAATTATCTCCTCTGCAACTTTAATAGACTCAATAGTGCCAAAATTCTTTTGAAGTTTATCTGTTGAAGCTCTCGTGCCCTTATTAGCGTCTGAATATATCTCTTCAATCGCAACAATCTGACTTACTGCAATATCTTTACCCATTTTATAGTCTAGAGCCAGATCTGGTTTCACTAGTATTTCGAAGTGTTCGCCGCCGACCGTTATTCTTGCAGTGGTGAATTTGCTACTCATTTCTGTTGAGCCTTTTTTGATGGCTCAAATTTCTTAAGATATTTCTCTGTTTCCTCGTTTGATAGTCGTCTAAACTTCCTTGTTTCTGAGGGAATTATGGCCATCCTAATTTTTTGTGAAGTGGGTTTACTTTCGAGAACTTTTGACATGCATTTTAGTGCTAAATTAATCGACTCATCAAGAGTAAGATCGTCATTATACTCCGCTTCTAGAACTTCGTTTGCAAGCTCACCTCCAGCTCCAATAGACCATGCCTTATAAGCTAAATAAGCACCACTGGGGTCTGTCCAGAATACTCTACTACCTTTTCTATCAACTCCAGCAAAAATCATTGATAAACCAAAGGGTCTTACTCCACCATGTTGAGTGTACATCTGTTCTATTTCCCCGATCCTTCTTGTCAACATCTCGACATCAATGGGTTCATCATACATTAGCCTGTTACTTTGCGAATAGACTCGAGCTTGGTCAACAAGCGTGTGTGCATCACAACTTAATCCGGCTACAGCAACGCCTATGTGTTCATCAATTTGGAAGATCTTCCACATAAATTCTGGATCTTGAAGTACAGAGGCTGCCCTTTCTTCTGCCGCCAAGACTACACCACCTTTACAGGATATACCTAAGACAGTTGCGCCTCGCTTAACAGTCTCTGATGCATATTCAACTTGGAAAAGTCTACCATCTGGTGAAAATACCGTGATCGCACGGTCATATGCTCCCGGAGCAGCAAACATTGACAAACCTTACACCTAACCAAGAAACCTTTCTATCGAGATATAATCAGCTCTACTAAAACCTTTTGCAGGACATCATCCAATCTCTAACTACATTATTGTGACAAAGAACGCGCTATTAGTGCTAATCAATAGTCTATACTAGGTTGAGAAATTGAACAGGATATATACTCGACCCATTTAAGAATAGAAAACGTAAAACATGTATTGTGATGTATGTAATTATCCGGTATATTTGACATCAGAGTAATTGAATTAAACCAGTAATTTGATGGAGAAAGTGAGAAATGAGAGCTGGACCAACTTTTGGTGGACTCGCTATTTTAATCGTAGGCTTATTGTTGGCAAATTTCGCGTCTTTTACTTATACAGTAGAAGTGGCCAAAGACGAAACAAAAATAATATTCAATAACGAGAGAATACCCTCAATTGGAGACTCTGTTGCTAGGGAAATTTACCTCGAACAAGGATGGGTTTTTAATGTTGAAGGTAAGATCTCGATCCCAGATTCCAATGAAAGTGGCCAAATAGATTTTTTCATTATGAACAGTAGTGAATATCAGAAATGGAAAACTGGAGAGAAGGATATAGAATACGTAATACGACGAGAAAAAGTATCTAGATTCAATGAGACATTTATTCCACAGAAAAATGAAACATATTATTTATTGTTCGATAATAGTGAAGACACCACATACAAAAAAGCAGTAATATTTTCTGGGAGATATATTTTTGAGACTAAAGCCGAAGAGATTAGAGAAGAAGATATATTGAAACAAGCAGGCTATCCATTAGCCATTATTGGCGCAGCGTTTCTTATTTATGGCCTTATTAGAAAACCTGAAGTCCGTTGGGAATAAACCTCGAATTTCAATTAAAGGGCTATAATAGATTTCAATTTTGATATTGCCATATTTTTTCAGACTTTCAATTTCAAAGATTTGATTGTACCTGAAACACCTATTGTCGAGATTGATCCGGATTTACCAGAAATTTTGGTTAATAAGGCAATAGAGGATCTAAGCATTTCTGTTGACTCTGTGCGACATCTGACTATCGCCCTGCCTTTAGATGGCTCATACCTGATGATTCTTAGCGATATTTGTGAGAGGCCAATAACACCAAAAAATTCTTCAATTGTTTCAGAAACTGCAGATTTGAGATCATTTTCTGAAATATTTTGTTCACTGGGAACTCTAAGAAGTAAGTATCTCCAAGAAGTTCTTAACATTTCTTATCTGACCTTAGGAAGAATTTATTGGATTTTTGGAAAGCTTATTCCGGTTATCCTTTATTATCTGAATTGGAAGTTTAGATACAGAATCCAAGGAGCGTTCTTTTGATAAACCCAGTGTATTAGCAAGTGCTGCAATATCTCTTGGTGCTCGCAATGATAGTACTCCTTTTGCTCCACTTGAAACAACGATATTAACTTTATAGTGATTTGCAAGTTCTATCTCGCGGCTAAAATAATTAATTTGTTCTAAGTTAGTTCTTCCTGAAGGCATTAGAATTCTCATTAGTTCAAGTTCAATATTTGTACTACAACTTTTTATGATAGATTGTTTTGTCCTGATTGATTTTATGCTTTCTAACGAGATCAGATCGACACGACGATCATGCGCAGCTACCATAACTGTTTTTACATCTTTACAATTGACAGCTAGTATTTCGAATAACCGTCTTGATGTACTTAGTTGCTTTAGAAGTTGCTTTCTTGAATTCGCGAATATATCAAGTCCTATTGCAACATCTAAACCGACACTGCTGAATATTTTAGCGGAAGATTTGATCTCATTTGAAGGAGTATTTTGCTTGAACCGTAGACAGACAGTGGATAATCCCACCTGATGAGCAAGATTAGCCATCTTTTCTTGCATATATTTGTCTTCAACAGGAGGTTTTATGTTGATATCTACAAATGCTCTCATTCTGACATTCCTAGTCTATCGAAGATCACTCTAACTTTTTGAGGCGTAGGGTGCCACATCTCAGTCTTTATTTTAAGTCTAACTGGATCCTTACTTGTGATTGTAAACTTTCCTCCGAATGCTTCCTGTTTGTCTAGTCTTATGTAGAGATTTTCTTTATCATCTAGAAAATTCTCGAATTCCAATATCAACTTTTCTTTATCAATTTGATCCATTAATTGAAATAGGTTCTCAAGAATCAATTTAGTTTCATCCTTTTTTATAATATTTAGATTCAAAGTAGTGATAGGATTTCCATGATGCCCTTTCAGGTATCGTCTCGTAAATTGCTTGGATTCACATATTTCGAAAGGTAAAATATTTCGCATGGCCTTCTCAACAGCTTCAAGGTTTTCAGTCGCATGTGCTATTGCACTCAATTCAATAGAAACAACCTTTCCTAACGGCATCTCATTCATTTTACTATAAATCTCCGTAATTTTCAATTCAAATATTGTAAATATTCAAACAGAAGAGGAATTTCATTCAAAGAGCTTTATCTAACATGTCATCAGACCTTCTGACCAGTAAGATTTAAAAAAGGATTCCTTTTTGTGCCATAATCTAAGACGTAAATAGCGTGCTCTAGACATCTTAATCAACACTTTCAAGAATAAATACGAATTAATAGGGATTTGATCGATGTCAAAATTCTGTTAGCATAAGTATTTGAGAAAAAAATGATCTTAGAGGGAATAAATCGTGAAAACCAAACACTATAGAATTGTACAGATTTCAGATACACATATTTCAAAATTTGGACAATTTATGGAAAATCGATTTGACCAGGCAGCAAAGATTATCAATGGACTTGATCCAGCTCCAGATATTGTGGTTCATACTGGAGATCTTACTGACAATGGAGTCCTAGCAGATTACGAATTTGCTATTGAAAAATTGAAAGCTATCAAACCTAATATGATCATCGCACCTGGAAATCACGATGAGAGAAATTATGGTCAATCCCTCTTTCGGGAAATGATCGGTCCTTTAGAATTTGAAAGTGAAAAGGAAGATTTGAAATTCTTCATTCTAAATAGTCCTGAGCCTGACAGGGATGAAGGACGATTGGGTAGAAGAAGACAAAGCTATTTAGAGGAAGAATTAGGAGGCTTATCAGAAGACACTTTAAAGATATTGATTTTTCACCACCATTTGATACCAGTTCCTTATGCCGGTCGCGAGATGAACGTACTCGAGGATGCTGGAGACATTCTCGACATGGTACTAAGATATAATGTTGATTTAATCTTGATGGGGCACAGACATGTTAGGAGAGTTTTACGAATCAACAACACTCTACTGGTTAATGCAACAACAGCATCTAGCATAAGAACTAGGGGAAGATTTGGCCATTCACTCAACATAATTGATATTAGAAAAGATAAGCCGATTGAAATCTCTGAAATTCAACTTGGAGATAGCTGATATTTGACCCGGACAGATTCATGTTCATTTAGTGCGTACAAAATGGCCATAGTTGTTCGACAAGATCTCAAGATGGGTAAAGGTAAAATCGCTGCACAGGTGGGTCATGCATCTGTTGAGGGATCAGAAATTGTAAGAAAAGAAAACCGGAATTTGTGGAAGGAGTGGATCCAAAAAGGACAATGCAAAATTGTTTTGAAAGTGAGCTCATTAGCCGAAATAGAAAAGTTAGGATTCAAAGCATCAAAACTTGATTTGTCAGTGGCCATCATACAAGACAAAGGATTAACTCAACTACCAGCTGACACTGTAACTTGCATAGCTATAGGTCCTGGACCCACTAAATTAATTGACGATGTGACAGGACATCTTCGGCTCTTGTGAGTTTCTGATTTGAAGGTTTATAGACCCTAGTAATTCCTTTGGTCACTTAATCAAATTAAATATCTAGTATTATTGAATAAAAGTTCAATAAAGACGTGCTGCCACAAAATCAGCAAGTTCTTGAAGATCATTTTTTGCAGAACTTTCAGGAAGAACTTTAAGACTCTTCTTTGCATCAACAACCAGATCATTTGCTAGTTGCAGAACTTTCACTTTTGTGTTCGTTGACTCTAAGAGGTCCATCGCTTCTCTAATTTTGTCTTTTGTTAAACGTTTCGTTTGAAGAATTTTTATAAACCTTTTACGCTGTTTTTGACTCATGTCTGATAAAGCATAGACGATAACAGCATTATTCATCTTATGTTCGATAATATCTTTACCCTTTTGTTTTCCTGTTTTCTCACCAAAAATATCTAAGAAATCATCAATAACTTGAAATGCAAGACCAATTTTCTCTCCATATTTTGCTATAGCATTTCTATGGATTTTTGTTGCTCTAGCAGATATTGCACCAGCCAAACATGCTGCTTTTATGAGTTCTGTCGTTTTTTTCTTAATGATTTTAAAATATAGTTTGGGCGTCATATTCTCATAGCGGTTCTTCAGCATGTACTGATCATATCTTCCAGCTTGTTCGCATAGAATATCTAGTCGTTCTCCTTCTATGGTCACTTTTATTGCATTTACCATCAGAGCATGAATTTCCTTTGATTGAAGAGAATCAAGGGCCATCTCCCCAATTATTTCCCTATGAAACATACCAGCAAGTAATGCTTGAGGATCTCCGTATTTCGCTCTGACAGTTGGTAAACCTCTTCTTAGATCGCCGTGATCAATAATATCATCCATTATAAGTGAATAATTATGAATAAGTTCTATCATTGCTGCGGGTATGAGAGCATCTTTAATTCTACCTTTGCATGCTTGACAGCAGAGAATTGTTAGTGCAGCTCTAACACGCTTTCCTCCGGTTTTAACCTGATAATTAACTATAGGAACGAAATTTCTGTCAGCACCATTTTTTAGATATTGAATCATGACTGGATCAATTAACCTTGCCATTCTTTGGAGCGTCTTGATTGTTTTCAAATTTCTAACCTCAGAAATTCGTTCAAACTTGATTACATAAGAGAACCTTTGATTTTAATAGTTGATTTTGGTTCAAAAGTAGAGATTTTTTTATTTTGGGATTAAACGTGTGCATTGAACATCATCGCCATTTAACAATTTAGTGAGATTCTGTGGCTTATTGAGATTCATAATTATTACTTCTCCGCCTGATGAAACAAAATCCAGTGATTCTTTGATTTTTCCGGACATTCCTCCCGTCACATCTGTAGTCAAAGATTCCCCTCGAAAAGTCATGTCTCTCAAATTATCCAATGTAAGTCGATCTATCAGTTTTGCTGTGGGATTTATTTTTGGGTCAGAGTCGAAAATTCCATCCACATCACATCCAAAGATCACTCTGTCAGCACCTAGTTCCTTTGCTAAGTGAACAGCTATCTGATCTCCTGACACTATAGTGAATCCAGTTTTTTCATCTGCTATAACATCACCACTACATAACGGCACCATACCAATATCCAGCAGTATTTTGAATGGCATCAAATCTACGTCCACTAATCTACCAGACTTGGCTACCATACAACTAGAGGAAAGAAAAGGAAATACTGGGACGTTATGTCTGATTAAAGAGTCCATGATCTTCAATGTTAACGATAACATTGATCGCTTTGTTTTTGTAACACCTTTCAACTGATTCGAATTGCTGTAGCCTTTGTGTATTGAATACTGCTTGGCAATCGGATGCCCATAACTTCCTGCTCCATGCACTAGGAGCATATTTACTTTTAAATTCGATAGCTCTTTTGCAATTTGGTCGAATAGTCGGTCCTTAAAAGAAGGGGTGCCACTTTTCTCAGTTATGATAGATCCACCAAGCTTCAGAATAATTATTTCCATTGGTTAACTCACGAGTCAACTCATTGGATTTTAAAATCTAAAGCAGTTCTATTTTTTGTATTTGTAATGTTTTGTGCTCTTTAATCCTCTCGTTCTTAAAAGCCCACGTGTCCTTTTTCCTGAGGAAGTCAATCCTCTGTGAACCCTTCCGTGATGGGCCTTGGCACTTTGTCGGCACCGCGTGATAGAGTGCTGTCTTATTTTTAGAGCATCTTTATCCATTGAGTCAAGCAATAACCGCAACTGTTCTATGTTTTTTTGATGTTTCGTTCTTCTTAATGGATCTGATCGTATTCCTAATCGGATAGCAGCATGTATCGATAGATCAGCTTCGTGAAGTTCAGATTCAGAAAAACCCCTTCCTTTACGTGTTGCATCTAGATGTGCTCCACGCTGTTTGACAATTGATGTTGTGTTAGTCAATGTAAATCACCATCACTCTTTTTCAAGTCTTTGATATCCAATTAACGTGTGGGTCATTCATTACAGAGGAATGATTTGGATCGATTAGAATGACTTCTGTCCAAAAGTATTTTCCGTCAGCCCAGAGGTAATAGGAGTTTAGGACTTCCATGTTAGGATACTTCTTGGCAACTCTTCCTTCGGCTACTTGTTGGTAACTTCGATTATATTTAATTTTAGTTACGCCCATGGCTTTTTGTCTTCGACCAGATGATGGTCTCTTTTTTCTTGCGCCACTTCTTCTTGTCCTTGCTCTGACTACAACGAAACCTTGTTTAGCTTTGTAGCCGAGCCTTTTTGCTCTATCTATTCTAGTTGGTTTCTCCACTCGTATGATAGCTGGTTCTCTACGCCATTCAAATGCAAATTGGCGCATGGTCTGTTTTCTTTGTTTGTCTTTACTTAGCGATACTTTTTTGGATTTATTTGATGAGCTCAAACATCATTCCCTTGTGATTATCTTTTGAGTGAATCCCTCATTATTTAGATGATTATGGAGGCCTACTTCTAATAAAATCTCTTGATAAACTTTCCGAGACAGTGCAATTCATTGCTTTGATGATAAATCTAGGCATCATATCCTTTTTCTGAAGATATCTATTCTATTCCCGCCTCTCTAAGATAGTAGTCATCTTCCTTCTTAGGTCCGAAGCTTCTTATTCCCTTCTCTTTAAGTTGTTTACGGAGCTTTTTTGCGTATTCAAGTGATATTTCACTCTTCTTGAGCAAATAGGATATTGTTCTTTCCGCTTCTTCATTTCTCTCACATCTTCTAAGGTAATCTATGGCATGTGGAGTATATCCTCGAAATTTATCAGTCTGCATTCCTTCGATTATCAAATCTTTTAAAGTAGAATTCTGGCCATTGATTTCATTCCAAAGATTTGGATATTTTTTTCGAAGTTCATCCTTATCGATTTCGACCATTAGTAACACCCTTTCTTCTCGTATGCATCATCATTTTTGTCGTATGGATATTTTGTTTCAACATGAGTTTAACATTTGGAGGAATGTTTTTGGAAACATTTACACCAGGACCTATGTTTGAACCTGAACCGATCGTTATTCCTGGCATAAAATTCACATTTATACCAGTTTCTACATCATCTCCTATTACTATTCCAAGTTTTTTTCTTGCACTGTCAATGGATTTGTTTTTTATTTTCATTCTTACAGTTTTCTTATCTAATCGTAAATTACCTGTTATGGTACCGGCACCAAAGTTACATCTTTCACCTATTATGCTGTCTCCAAAATAGCTTAAATGTGGAATTTTTGTTTCATCCATTATTATAGAGTTCTTTATCTCACAACTATTTCCGATCTTAACATTCCTACCTATACTCGTATATGGTCGTATGTAGCAATTTGGACCTATTATAGATCCATCACCAAGATATACTGGACCTTCTATGCGCGCTCCTGGCAGTATCTTTGTCGCCAGTCCCATATGGATAGCCCCATTAATTGTTGAGTTATCATCTACTACATCATCAATACTTGGCTGTAAATTTAGTAATGCCCTCTTATTTGCGTCTAACAGATTCCAAGGAAGTCCTATATCGATCCAATATTTGCTGTCTATTAATATAGACTTTATTTTAGATCCTGATTTTTTGAGATTAGTTATCGAATCAGTTAATTCTAGTTCTCCTCTACGAGATTTCTTAGTTCTTCTAATTTCTTTGAAAATATTTCTTTCGAAGAGGTATATTCCCGCGTTTGCAAATGAATTTGGAAATACAACTTTTGGTTTTTCGACTATCTTTTTTACATATCCATTTTCGATCTGTACAATTCCATATTGTTTCTGATCTTTTGTGGGTACAACAGTTACAGCTGCATCAATGGAGTTGTCATCATACGAGTTGATTACTTCTCTGATCGCATCTGATGATACGTACATGTCACCATAACAGACAAGAAATCTTGTCTCTTCAATCTTATTCTCCATTTGAGCAAGAGCATCAGCCGTGCCATGAAGTTTATTTTGAAAGACATAGTCTACCTCTATTCCAAATTTTTTCCCATCTGATAAATATTGAATAATATTCTCTTTAAGATAACCAACCACTATTGAGAATTTGTAGACGCCATTAGTTTTGAAAGCATCTATTAGTTGGTGGATTATTGGTTTTCCAGCTATTGGGATCATGTGTTTTGGTCTGTTCTCTGTTAGCGGGTGTAGTCGCTTACCTTCGCCAGCGGCAAGAATTATCACTCTCATCATTTGATCCTACTTAAGTCAAACATTTCTACATATTTTTCTTTTATCTTATTTCATAAAAGCATGAATTAGAATGTTTATGACAATTTGATAACAATATTTTCAATTATTCTTATAACTTCCTTCATAAGCGATTCTGTTTTTCTTGTACTATTTGATTCAACTGTTATTCTTAGGACAGGTTCTGTACCGCTAGGTCTGACTAAAACCCATTCTTTTTTTGAGGCTATTCTTATCCCATCTATTGTTTGAATATCACTTTTTTCCGGCATCAAACTGAAGAGTTCTGAGTGAAGTTTCT
>Ga0154710_109_pt10 | contig 17427 bp, 17 predicted proteins | sample Rifle2008BG13ft_FD_105570 | JGI IMG/M metagenome (GOLD analysis project Ga0154710, IMG submission 105570) | Candidatus Bathyarchaeota archaeon RBG_13_38_9
GGACTTGGGAAGAGAAAAACTTGCAGCTTTAGACATCAGACTGAGAACAGGAGGTCATAGATTGAACCCAGGAACAACGGCAGATCTTACTTGCTCATCATTAGCTATTGCCACACTGAATGGGTACCAGCCCTAGTTATCTCATTACGCATGTGCACTAACTCTTACTATAACAACAGGATAATGCGGCATACTCTCTAACATGTTCCAAGTTACTGCAGTGATATTAACTTTGAAACGTTCAGCAACGTCCCAAATTGTTCGACCCGCACCATCACCGCGAGCTCTATTAGATAAAGCCGCTATACGAAGAGCCTCTTCAGGATTCCTCTCTTTTCTTGTAAACGCTATTGGAGTTGAACGTGGTCTTAACTTAAAGAAACGTCCTAAGATAAACGCTATTACTCCAAAGCAATGAATGCCGTTTAAACAACTTTTTCTTGGTGATAAATGAAAACTAAAAAAACTATACGTCTTATCTGAATCCGATATCATCACATCAACATTTCTATCTAAAAATTCTTCGATATATCGACGTATATCCATTGCAATCAATTCCGGATCCACAAATGGAATGCAGGAATAAGAATGAGGCAAATTGCTAACATCAATTCCACCCTCAGAACCATGGCGGAGTGATTGAAGAAACCCTGCATAATGTAAAGTCACTTGCTTATGCGAGGATCCCTCCTTGAATGGATACTGTCGTAATCTACTAATGTTGATTTTACTCATCCTTGAAAACGGTGCTAGAAAATGTCCCCACACTATACGCATCCAGAAAATTGCTAAGAATTTGGCCAACAATGAAGGTTTGTACTTAGATTCGTCACATATTCTACCAGAAGCCGTTGCAATAGCTTTCTCTGAGATTACTATAACATCATTATGATGTATTCGATCCTTGATGAGTTTTTGTAGAGCCATTTTATAATCTATGTTTGGCTTCCAATATCTTGATCTTGGAGCAATGGTTCTGTATTTCCTCAATTTGAATCGTTCAACCTCGTTTGAACATCATAATGAATAGTCTACACTTACGAGCCTTTCAGATGATTGTAGACTAGACTTATAGGAGTGTTGATGAACAAAACTATGGTCTACATTAATGAAAATTGGTCTACTTACTCGAAACGAGAACGCTTGGTGCTCTAATCAACTTAAGGAATCTTTCAAGAAACAAGGTTTTGAAACATCTTGTTTCACATTCGAGGATCTTGTTGCACGCGTAGGCTTGATTCCATCTACAAGTTTTAAAAATTTAGATTTGAGCGATCTTGACGCATTACTAGTCAGACCAATAGGAAGAGGATCCCTAGAACAAATAATATTCAGATTAAATCTTTTGCAGAAATTATCAAGGTCTAATTTGAAAGTGATCAATAATCCATCAGCCATAGAGAAGGCAGCGGATAAATACAATACTTTAGCAATAATGTCTGAATATGGAATCCGAGTTCCTCAAACAATAGTAACTGAAAACGTTAGAGAAGCCATGACAGCGTTTACGCAGTTTGGATCAGATGTCATAGTCAAACCAATATTTGGATCCAGAGGAATAGGCGCTGCAAGAATATCTGACATTGATGTAGCAGAAAGAGTTTTTAGAACTTTAAAATTCAACAAGCAAATCCTCTATGTTCAGGAGTATATTGAGCATGGAACCTCAGATATTCGAGCATTTGTAATAGGGAATAAAGTGGCAGCTGCCATGAGGAGAAAAGGCAAATCTTGGAAAACAAATGTAAGCAAGGGTGCAAAACCAATGCATATTGAAATATCGGGTGATCTAGAGCAGGTAGCAATAAGAGCTGCTAGTGCGATTGGTTGTGAAATTGCAGGTGTTGATCTAATAGAAGGTGATCCGCCCATAGTTTTAGAAATAAATTCTCAACCAGGTTGGAGAGGGTTACAATTGACAACTGAGATTTCAATCTCAGATCTGATCGCAGAACACATATCATCCTATCAAAATAACTAGCGATATTAATTTCAAATGTTGGTATTAACAATTACAAGTGCATTTGAATAGAATATAAAACAAAAGATTACATCAAACAATCTTCAAGATGGAGATGTGTTTCACAATGAGAAGAATTGTTACAATTGGAAGAGGCGGAACAGGTAAAACGAGTTTCATCGCGTTACTTACTAAATACTTTATTGAAAAAAACAATACACCTCTACTTCTTGTTGATGCCGACCCTGATCAAAACCTAAGTGAAATGGTTGGAGTAGAACTTAAAAAAACAATCTCTGAAATTTTGTATGAATTTAAAGAAAAAGGCGGTAGCATCTCGGGTACATCACCACTAGAAAGACTTGAACCTCAAATTATCGAGAATCTTCATGAAACTGATTTTTTCGATCTACTAGCTATTGGAACAAAATGGAAGGAGGGTTGCTACTGTCTACCAAATGATCTCCTAAAAATAATACTTTTGACATTATCGAAAAACTATCAGAATGTTTTGATAGATTCCCCTGCTGGCTTAGAGCATTTAAATAGAAGAATATCGTCAGAAGTAGAATACATTTTCGAGATTCTAAATCCTTCAAAGAAAGCTTTTGATCATTTGATAAGAGCCCAACGAATAATGCAAGAGGTTAAAATCAAATTTGAACACCTCTATCTAGTAGGCGGATATAATTTCCCTGAAAATCTGAAGAAACAAGCAGAAGATACTGGCTTTAAATATTTAGGAAAAATAGCACATGATGAAAATGTAGAGTCATCCGTTATCAAAGGTAGATCATTACTCGATTTACCATCCGATTCCCCTTCGTATATTTCTATTAAAAAAATATTAGAGAATATTTTGTGATCTCTTAGACATTTGTTTGACAGCTATGCTACTGTCAAGCAATCTTAATTAGGTAGGTAGGTAGGTTCGAACATTATCGAATACAAGGATTTTTAAGTATAATAGCATGAATATACTGACCTAACGTTTCTTGGGTGTGAAATACCCAGTTGAAAAAAAGAAACATTGAACTTGATATAAAGGAAATGAAGACCGGCTTCGGCCTTATGAAAGACATTAAATTATCAGTCGGTGTAATTTCCGAAAAAACAGCTGGCCGACTTCTTGGACCAACACCCTTCCCTTCATCTACGGATCTAAGGGAATGGGACATGAAGCTCTTAGAACGCTACAAGCCTTTCTACATGCCATTTTGTGATTTATGCTGTTTATGCACATTCGGAAAATGTGACCTCTCAGATGGTAAGAGAGGCGCGTGTGGTCTAAATATGGAGGCCCAACAATCGAGGATCGTCCTTATTGCTTGCTGTATCGGTGCTGCAACTCATACCGCACATGGACGGCATCTAGTAGAAGATTTAATTGAAAAATTTGGACGTAAAAGCACTCTTGATGTTGGTGGAACTAATGTTGACATTCTCGCACCTATTACTCAACTTGTCACTGGAATCAAACCTAGACATCTAGGCGATATCGAGGAGATACTAGATTATGTGGAAAGTGAAATAACACAACTACTATCATCAACACACACTGGTCAAGAAGGAAGCAACATAGATTTCGAATCCAAAGTACTCCATGCAGGAACAATGGATCATGTTGCATTAGAAATTGCTGATCTAGCACAAATCTCAACATTGGGTTTCCCCAAGAGTGACCCTGAAGCAGCCCTAGTCGACACAGGATTAGGAGTTGTAGACTCTTCAAAACCCGTAATCATGGTAGTTGGCCACAACGTTCCACCTGCAATCGGAATTATGGATTATATGAGTGAGAAAGACTTGGCTGGCCAATTAGAAGTGTGCGGACTCTGCTGTACGGCCCACGACTTAACAAGATACGACCCTAAAGCCAAGATAGTAGGACCAATTTCATGGCAACTACGATTCATTCGAAGTGGCATACCTGATGTGATAGTAGTAGATGAACAATGTATTAGAGCTGATGCATTGGAAGAGGCTAAAAAGATCAAAGCACCAGTCATAGCATCAAGCTCAAAGAATTGTCTTGGACTCAAAAATAGAACAAAAGATCCCACAGATGAGATTGTAGCAGACTTGATTCAAGGTAAAACGCCTGGTGTATTGATTCTTGATCCAGATAAAGTTGGGGAAGTCGCAGTAAGGACTTCATTAGGCATTGCCCCAAAGAGAAATAAATTCAAAAATCTTCCTGAATTAAATGAATTAATTCTCGAAGCAAAACGATGCAATAAATGTAGTGAATGTAGAAGATCTTGTCCCAACGACATGCTAATTCCTGAGGCTATTGATGCTGCAGCGGGAGGCGATTTGAGCTTACTGAATGATTTGTACGATGTTTGTGTTGGTTGCGGTCGATGTGAAGAAGCTTGTCCTAATGATTTGGACGTTCACAGCTTTATCGTAAAGGCTGCCGAGCAAAAAATCAAAAATGAGATATTTAAAATACGCTCAGGCCGGGGGGCAATTCAGGACGTTGAAATTAGAAAAGTTGGAGGCCCGATTGTTCTTGGTGAGATACCAGGAGTCATAGCTCATGTCGGATGCGCAAATTATCCTAAAGGTGGCGAAGAAGTTGCTGAAATGATTGAAGAATTTGCAAAACGACGTTATATCATATTAACTTCTGGATGTGCTGCAATGTCAGCGGGCATGCATAAAAACGAAGATGGTAAAACACTGTATGAATCTTTCCCCGGAGATTTTGATGCTGGATGTGTTCTTAACGTTGGATCATGCGTCGCGAATTCACATATTGCGGGAGCAGCAATAAAAATTGCTAGCATCTTTGCAAAAAGAAACCTGAATGCAAACTATGAAGAAATCGCCGATTATATTCTAAATAGGGTAGGTGCTGTAGGAATATCTTGGGGAGCAATGTCACAGAAAGCCGCATCGATTGCTAGTGGATTCTGGCGACTAGGAATCCCTGTTATTGTTGGACCACATGGTTCGAAATATAGACGCATGCTACTTGGAAGAAAAGATCGAGATAGTGACTGGGAGGTATATGATGCTCGAACTGGGGAGCGTGACTATGTTGGCCCTTCACCAGAACATCTGTTTTATGCTGCGGAAACCAAAGAAGAAGCAATGGTGATGATGGCGAAACTTTGTATGAGACCAAATGACACAACAAGAGGCAGGGCAATGAAACTCAATCACTACATCGATCTACACAAACGATATTACGGAAGAATGCCTGACGATATTCATTTGTATGTAAGGCGTCTATCAGATGTACCTATCACCATGAAAGATGAGATTGTCAGGATTCTAGATCAAAAAGAATGGAAAGAGAAGAATATACCCGATCCAACTATACTCCCAAGAATGATCAGAAAGAAGGAAAAATAAGTGAGCACTACTCCCTGGCAAACAGCAGAGATACCAGGACCTAAGAGAGGACTGCCACTTCATAGATCTGAAACCTTAATTTCATTATTGAATAACTCAAAAAATCCTTTACTGATTATAGGTCATAAAGCCGCCGAAATAGATCTTGGAAATAGAAAGCTCATAGACTATTTGATCGATCTAGCTCGTGGAAGAACGATCACAGTAGTGGCCACGGCACATACAATCAAGGAATTAACAAACAGAGGATTCCAAAACGCTTCATCAATGCCATTGATGGATATAGCCAATAGGCTTAGAGACACTGAATGGAGAGGGCTAGATGGAACAGGAGCTTATGACTTAGTTCTTTTTGCAGGATTTCCATATTATATGGCATGGCTTGTATTTTCTGGTTTAAAACATATGTCTTCACAGTTAAAGACAATCAGTCTTGATGGACAATATCAACCAAACGCTTCATGGTCTATCCAAAACGTATCACCATTAGAGCTAGAGAAATTTTTCGTAAACTTAATAGAAAAAATAGGAGAAATGTGACATGTCAATGTTTGAAGACATACCCGTTGAAGTCGGAGTCGTATATGAAGGAGAGCGAATTAGAAAATCGGATTTACATGTTGAACTAGGAGGACCAAATGTAGAACAAAAATTCGAACTAGTACGTGTTAAGAATAATAACGAAATTAAAGATCAAGAAATTATAATTGTCGGCCCTGACATTTCAGAGATAGAAGAAGGAAGCAGCATTCCATTTGGTATCTTAATAGAAGTCGCTGGAAAACAATTGGAAGAAGAATTGGAGGGAGTAATTGAACGACGAATTCACGAATATACGAATTACATAGAGGGTTTTATGCATCTAAATCAGCGATATGACATATGGTGTAGAGTAAGTAAGAAATCAGTAAAAAAAGGTCTCAAATCATTTGAAATAATTGGAAAAGTTCTACTGCGACTTTTCAAGAACGAATTGCCTTTCATAGATTCAATGCAGATAACTTTTCTCACCGATAAAAATAAAGTAGCTGAAATTTGGGAAGATGCAGTAAAAATATACGAGACCAGAGATGCAAGAGCAAGAAAACTTACTGACAATGATGTAACCGAATTCTATGGTTGTGATCTATGTCAATCATTTGCTCCAACACATGTTTGCACTATAACACCTCAAAGATATGCTAATTGTGGCGCAATTAGCTGGTTTGATGGTAGAGCTGCATCAAAGATTGATCCCAAAGGACCAATATACAAGATCGAAAAAGGAGAATGTATAGATCCAATCAAAGGAGAATATTCCGGAATTAATGAGAACGCTAAGAAAAAATCATTAGGTGAAATAAATAAGGTATGGCTGTACACTTCCTTCGGATACCCCCACACCTCATGCGGCTGTTTTGAAGCGATAGCATTCTATATTCCAGAAGTTGATGGTCTTGGAATCGTCCATAGAGACTTCAAGGAAAGAACTGTCAATGGACTGCCATTCTCTACTATGGCCGATTCTGCAGCTGGTGGAAGACAGGTAGATGGTTTTCACGGTCTTTCCATTGAGTATATGCGTTCTCCTAAATTTTTACAGGTAGATGGTGGGTGGGGTAGAGTGGCATGGATCCCGAAGTCGGTTAAGGAGCGGTTAAAAGATTTCATACCCAGTGAAATAATCAACAAGATACCATCTGAGGATGAAGTCAAAAACCTAGATGAACTTAAAGAATTCTTAAAGACTAATCAGCATCCAGTTGTTGGACGCTGGAAAGAGGCCCTCCCAGAGGTTGAGATACCAACAGGAGAAGAAATATCGATAGAAGCACCTATGCCAACCATAGGTATTCCAACAACCGGTGGAGGATTCAAGATCATTTTGAAGGGCGCAAAGATCCAAGCAAAAAAGGTCATAATCAAGGTTCCGAAAAAAGGCAGTTGATCTTGAATATGACTGAAACTAAGAAAGAAAATAAACTGAAGATAGATCTAGGTACCGACCTTTTGGAAACATTAAGTAAGTTTCAAGAACTTGAACTTACAGACGTTGAGTTAGAAGTTGGTGAACTAGAACTCTGGATTCAACCTGGAGTCGCAACTGTAAAAATCCCAACCAAAACTCCATCTAAACCTACCAAAATCCTTGAAACTGAATTCAAAATACCAATAATAAATTATCCAGCTCAGGTTCTAGAAGTGAATCTTGGAGCGACTAAAAGCCAAGGGGGAACAAGATCTACATCATTAAAAATAGGAGGAGAAACAACTCTACCTTTCTATCGCTTCGAATCTAAAATGCCTAATCCACCCGTAATCTCATTCGATGTATTCGACATGAAAATACCTTTGGCCAAACCAGTAAAGACTGAATTAAGCGATGTTCTTGAAGATCCCTCCGCTTGGGCTAAATTATCTGTCGACAAGTTTGGAGCTCAAATGGTCAATCTACACCTCGTAAGCACTGATCCTTTGATAAAGGACACCTCTCCTAAACAAGCAGCCAAAACAGTGGAAGACGTTTTGCAAGCAGTAGATGTTCCTTTGGCTGTTGGGGGTTGTGGAGCTCCAGAGAAAGATCTAAAGGTTTTTGAAAAAGTTGCAGAAGTTGCTCAAGGAGAAAGAATACTCATTAATTCTGTTACATTAGACATGAACGTTGAAAAGACTGCGGAACTTGTAAAAAAATATGGTCACATAGTCATCGCATTCACATCAATGAATCTTGAAGATGCTAAAGAACTAAATCGCAAACTTTTTGCATTACTGCCAAGAGACAGAATTGTCATTGACACAACAACGGCCGCATTGGGATATGGATTAGATTATGCATTTACTGTAATGGAACGCGCTCGAATAGCAGGTCTTATGGGTGATGACCAATTGCAAAATCCCCTCGCTTCCGGTACAACCAATGCCTGGGCTGCAAGAGAAGCTTGGATGAAAATGCCTCCAGAATGGGGTCCAAGAGAGTTACGAGGTCCAATTTGGGAAACCGTTACAGCACTTACTCTTATGCTTGCAGGTGTAAATTATTTTATGATGATGCACCCTTCCGCAGTTAAAACAGTAAGAGAAATCATAGAAAACTTGACAAACACTACTGAAACCTTTGATACTGATAATTATGGAAACTGGATTTCAATGAATGCCCAATAAATTCCAGTAAGGTAGAAATTCATTATGTCAAAAAATGAGAATAAAAAGGCCGGAATGAAACAAATAAGTCCCCTCGACATCTACAATTTTCTTCCAAGAACCAACTGTAAGATATGCGGTGAAGAGAGTTGTATGGCCTTCTCAACAAAGGTAGTCAATCGCGAACTAGGACTTGAGAAATGTACTCCCTTATTAGAGGAGAAATACAAGAACAACTTTCAGACACTCTGGGATATGCTAAAGCCTCCGGTTAAGACAATCACGATTGGTAGTGATAGTTCAATATTGAATATTGGCGGAGAATTTGTGATGTACCGCCATGAGCTCACATATTATAATCCAACAGCGATAGCCATCGACGTCACAGATGATATGAAAAAACAAGATTTGATTCAAAGATCTAAAGCGATACAAGATTTTACTTACAATTACATTGGACGAAAACTAAAACTCGATCTTATAGCAGTAAGATCTGTTACCAATCGACCTGACAAATTTGCTGAAACAATCAGTAGTGTTATAGAAAATACAAACACACCTCTCATTCTATGTTCTCATAATCCAGAGGTCATAAAAGCAGGTCTAGAGAAAGCCATAGGCAGGAGACCTTTGATTTATGCCGCTACAAAAGAAAATTGGTCAAAGATGGCTGATCTCGCGCTTGATTATGATTCTCCTTTGACCGTATCTGCCCCAAATGATCTTAGACTTCTCCGTTCACTTACTAAGACGTTAATAGAATATGGAGTGGAAGATCTTGTCCTTGATCCTGGAACAATTTCAGAAAAAGCACTACATAAGACAGTAGATAACTTTACAATGCTTCGAAGACTTTCCTGCAAAGAAAATGATGAACTATCAGGTTTCCCACTATTAGGAACTCCAATATCTGTATGGACCGCAAATTACGATCCTGAAGAAACAATGAAATGGAAAGAAACTTGTCTCGCTTCAATGCTGATTACAAGATACGCAGATATCATTATAATGCATAGCTTTGATGGTTGGGTATTGTTACCAACTCTCATTCTCCGTAACAATCTATATACAGATCCTAGGAAACCAGTGGCTGTTGAGGCCGGTCTGAAGAGTTTTGGAAAACCAGATGAAAATTCGCCAGTTATGATGACAACTAATTTCGCTCTTACATACTACACAGTAGCTTCAGATATAGAAAAGATCGATTCACATTTGATAGTAATTGATAGTGAAGGAAATTCAGTTGAAAGCTCTGTCGCTGGACGAAAATTGACAGCTGACAAAGTTAAGGAAGCAATAGATAACACAGGAATATCAGAAAAAGTCAAACATAAAAAATTGGTAATACCTGGAAGAGCATCGAGAATTAGTGGAGAGATTGAAGAAGCAACCGGATGGGATGTCCTAGTTGGACCGTTAGACTCCTCAGGGATAGCGGCATTCCTTAAAGATAAATGGTCAATAGAGAAAAACTAAGCAAATGAATAATGCGATATAAACATCAAAAATCTTTTTCGATGTATTAATAATGAAAATTGCAATTGCAGGAAAAGGAGGAGTCGGCAAGACATTTGTCGCAGGCACCCTTTCACGTCTACTGGCACGTGACGGTTACAAAGTAATAGCTGTCGATGCAGATCCAGCAATGAATCTCGCATACGCATTAGGAATACCTTCCAAAAGAACTTCTGATGTTATTCCAATCAGCGAGAATAAAAATTTGATTGAAGAGAGAGTAGGTTCAGGGCCTATAATCAATCTAAATCCATCTGTAAATGATATTGCAGAAAAATTTGGTGTTACTGGACCCGATAATGTAATTCTTCTCATAATGGGAACTGTCAGATCAGGAGGTTCAGGATGCATGTGCAATGCAAATTCATTAGTCAGTGCATTGATCAGGCATATAACACTCCAACGTAAGGAGTTGGTTATAGCCGACATGGAAGCTGGACTTGAACATCTTGGACGAGCAACTGTAAAAGGTTTTGATGTTCTGATATGTGTCGTCGAACCAGGCACACAATCTATTGAGACTGCAAAGAAAATATCAAAACTTGCATCTGACCTAAAAATTAAAAATATCCTAGGATTCGGAAACAAGATTAACAATCCCGACGATAAGGATTATATTCAAAAGAACTTTGACGATATGGGAATAGAGCTTATTAGCTCTGCACCATTAGACAATTCAATCATAAAAGCGGATAACATGCGGATAGCCCCTATCGATTTCTCACCTGATTCTATTGCAGTATATGCAGTAATTGAACTGAAGAAATATCTTCAGAAAAGTCATCTCTTGAACATAATATGAACATAATATTGCTATTTATTTTAGCTAATCTCTAACCGAAATTCTTCCGTGATCCATAATTGAAGTTAAATTCAGACATTTCAATCAACATACTTATTCAAGGATCCTATGGAAATCGGATAGCAGAAAATCTAAAGAAAAACTCACCATCGAATTGGAAAATCACAGTATATCAATTCTCAAAAGATATGCCTAAAATAATTGAAAATCCAGAATCCTTTTTTCCAAAAAATATCGTTAACTGTGACGTAATTATTTCTTTAGGTGAAAATCCTGCCCTTGCAACAATTTTACCTGATCTTGTTAGATTAACAGGAGCAAAAGCAGTCATTGCACCCGTTGATAATCCTTTGTGGCTGCCTCAAGGTGTAATAACCCAAATCTCAAAAGAGTTGAAAGAACTGAATGTACAATACACATTTCCAACGCCATTTTGCTCTATGGATCCAAACACAGGTTTATTGCTAATTGATGAGTTCGCTGCACAATTTGGCCGACCTGAATTACAAATTGAACTTAGAAATGATACAATAAAGGAAGTTAGAATACTACGCGGATCACCTTGTGGATCTGCTCATTACATGTCTGAAAGTATCTTAGGTCTGAAGAAAAATCAAGCAGATAAGCGAGCGGGTCTTCTCATTCAAATATTTCCATGTCTAGCATCAAGATCAAGTAGTTCAATTGGTAAAAAACCATTGATTCATATTGCTGCTAATATCGCCATGGCAGCCGTCCTCAAATCATTATCTAAGAACAAACAAGAATAAACTATACTTGATAGGTAAAATTATTGACCAAGTTAAATCCAAATTATCAATTGAGGGCCATGTAGCAGGTATCACTTTTGAAAATTTATGTTATCTACCGCGGGCCATTTGGTGAGCAAATAATTAACAATCTTGCCCTAAGAGGATTTGCAGATAAGATTACCAATGTGTATGAATTAACCCCTGAGATAATAAAAAAAGAACATGAATCAGAAACAGACATCTGGTCAAAAATTTGGGAAGACCCAAAAAAATACATCCCACAAAACTTCCCCATAGTAGAATGCGATCTCTTACTGGTGTTAGGAATTCATTCTCAATTAGGCGATTTGATCCCTCCCATTGCAGAGATTTTGGGAGCCAAAGCTGTACTTTATCCTATAGACGACAGGGACATGGCACCCGAAGCAAAAAAAACAATTCAAGATGAACTAAATACAAAAAAAATTGATGTTGAATTCCCTGAACCTTTTTGTATTCTCGATAAAAGCAAAAACAGATTCATCAATGAATTCGCTCAAAGTTTTGGCAGACCGAAGTTAGAAGCAAAGTTGGATGATAAAAATCAAACTATACAACAATTAGTAGTAATAAGAGATAGCCCCGGAGGCACTGCTGCCAGTGTAGCAAAGAAGCTTATTGGCCTCTCATGTAAAAATAAAGAAATCCTACTTAGAAAAATCTATGAAGAACATCAAAATGATGAGAACGAGAATTGTTGCATGGCAGAAATGGACCCTCTCTGTCCTTTAATGCAGGAAGCAGCTGATCTTTTTAAAGACGCAATATTTCAAGCATGCAAATTACCAACGACAAAAGATATCATTATTAAAAAATTAAAGAAATCTAAAGGCATGAAGACCAAAGAACTAGAAGATATTCTTGTGGATGGATCTGGAAATTGGACTAATTCGGATAAGGCATGTGATTCTGCCAGAACTCTACATCTGTATTTAGACGAACTGAAGAAAGAGGGAAGAATTATCGAATCAGGGAATGTACTAAAAGCATGATCGGTTAATTAGATAATCTAGGCGGAATTGCTATTGATGTTTGAGTTTTTACAACTCCATCTATGAACTGGACAATACTAATGATTTTCTCGAGATCACTAACAGTTTCTAACTCTGCATAGACTATGACATCAAATTGGCCTGTAACTGCATGCGCCATCTTCACTCCAGGTAATTTCAAAGCTTCTCTGGCAACATCCCAAAGCTTTCCTGCTTGAGTATTAATTTGAATATAAGCCTCCAAGGTTCTTAACCAAGATCTTTATCTCAATCCCAAAAACATTTATATTTTTCTAGACATGCGGGGTTTCATCAAATTTGAAGAAAAGCGACCCCAATTGGATGAATATCTCTAAAAATGCATGCAACAAATTTAAGTCTAATTTACAATTTTTGAATTAAATACCACAAATTCAAAAAGTCAAAGGTTCAAAAATGAAACATCTTTCTCATAATGGCGTTATGATTCCTGCGGCCTATGTTACCAAAGGTTTGCATATATCAATAAAAGGAACAGCGATAAAGTTAGACTCAGAACAAGAAGAAATGATTGTAGCTTTTGCTAAAAAGTTTGGTACAGAGTATATAGAAGATAAAATATTTGTCAAGAATTTCCTAAGAGATTTTTCTAAGAAACTCGGAATAAATGAATCTTTAAATTTAGAAGATATCGATTTTTCTGAAGTAACTACCAATATTGAACATGAAAGAGGATTGAAACTCAATCTTAGCAAAGAGGAAAAAAAGAAAACAGCTGAAGCAAGAAAAGTCATCAGAGAAGCAAACAAAGAGAAACATGGTTTTGCCATTGTTGACGGAGAGCGAGTCGAAATCGGCAACTATGTAGCCGAACCGTCCTCCATATTCATGGGGCGAGGCAAACATCCTATGAGAGGGAAGTGGAAAGAAGGCCCCCAAATAGGAGACATAACCCTTAACCTTTCACCCGATGCCACTAGACCCCCTGGTCAATGGAAAAACATAATTTGGGAACCAAAATTTATGTGGATAGCAAAATGGGATGACAAATTAAATAATAAAGAGAAATACATCTGGCTTGCAGATACTTCATCTGTCAAACAACAAAGAGAAAAAGAAAAATTCGATCATGCAAAAGACCTCCAAAAAACCATTCAACTTGTACGTGACCACATATCTTCAAATCTCAGTTCCACAAATCTGAAAAGACGTAAAATTGCCACCGTATGCTACTTAATCGATACTCTGAGTCTACGTGTCGGAGACGAGAAAGACAAGGATGAAGCAGATACAGTCGGAGCCACTACACTTAGACCTAGTCACATCAAGTTTGGCGAAAATGGTCTTGTTACTTTTGACTTTCTGGGTAAAGACTCAGTTAGATGGCATAAGCAAGTTCGATTGCCAACCCCCGTTATTGAAAACCTTAAAGAATTCATTAATGAATCAAGTTCAGCACTTTTCAATGGCATACGTTCAGATGTTGTAAGTCAATTTCTTGGCGAAGCAGTACCATATTTGACAGCAAAAGTCTTTCGAACATATCGCGCCACAAAAACAGTCAATGAATATCTGATTGAACATAAAGTAAAGAAATCGGATACAGAATATGAGAAGAAGCATGTTGCTGCTTTAGCTAATCTTCAGGCAGCAATAATTTGTAATCATAAGAGAAAACTCCCTAAAACTTGGAATAAATCTTTAGAAAGAAAAAAAGAAAGGCTTCAGAAACTGAAAACTACTAAGAAGAAAACTAGTAAAACTCTTCAATCAATTGAAAAGACTAAATTAGATATAGAACGTGCAAAAGTTACTCGCGACTATAATCTTCAAACATCATTAAAAAGCTACATCGACCCTAGAGTGTACAGATCTTGGGGAAACAAAATCGACTATGACTGGAAGTTATATTATTCGAAGACCCTGCAACGCAAATTTTCTTGGATTGATGGTAATAAAAGATCTGAAGAATAAGTTACAAAAAAATTCAATGATACGCTAAATTAGAGATTTTCCGCAACTTGGGCAGAATGTTTCTTCAATTTGTTTGGATGATCCACAAAATTTGCAAATTTCGATGAATGCTTTTTCGAAATATTTTCTTCGTTCAAGTTTCTTCTTGATCTTATTGTAATGCTCAGAAATTGAAAATTCTTGCAAAGCCTTGATTCTCTTTGAGTGATTAGGATGAGTTTGCATTACTTCAAATATTGAAGAAAATCCCGAGTCAGAATCTATCCTTTGTCCAGTTTTCCCTAAAATTTTTACAAACATAGACATTGCTGAAGACAATTCACCTGCCGCTAATAGACTTGCTCTATCCGCACTAATTTCTGATTCTCTATGCCATGACATCAAGGCCATACGTACAGGCATCGAAATGAGATTCATACCAATTATTGACCCTGAGAACGCTATTCCTCGCTCTAATTGCTCTGCTACTGCGTGATATTTGAGATGATGACTTTTTATGTGACCCATCTCATGACCAATCAACGCCTTCAACTCCTTATCGGATAATCGAGGGACAATCGAACTATCGATAATTATAGCTGCATTTAATTCAGTCCCAGTCGTCATAGCAGTTGATTGTCCAACATGTGATACATTCATTATCGGTAAGCGTTCTAAAGATAGAACGTCAGCACAATCTGCAGCTAATGATTCAATCTCTGGATTAGATTCTCCTGCAATGGATAACTTCGCTGCAACATTTCTTAAACGTGGCTCAACAACTGTCTTGTAAATTAGCTCTATTACGGAATTGATCGATTTAAGATCTTCAACAGCTTGCTTATCTCCATCAGTGATTATATCTTCTGTCGTGAAATCATAACTAGTAACGTATCTCATCATTATACGACAATTGTTGCAGAACATTCTGTTTAAAGGATTTTTGAATCCACAATTCTTACAAATTTTATGCATAGAGCCGTCTCCAGAATGTTTCAAACTAGAAATTTAAACTGCCAAATGTTTTCTAAATTATGTAGTATTGATTGCTAGAATGCAAAAGCATTATTTATTCCTTGAAGATAGGAAATACCGCTCTATTGATATTCTGTTTGGTTGCAATAAATCCAATCATAACAGATGTAAAAGGGACAGAAAAAGCACATGAATTTACATTAACTGACACTGAAGGAAGTGAATTTTCCCTCTCAGATTTTAAAGGAGAATATGTGCTATTAGATTTCTGGGCGATCTGGTGTAAACCTTGCGAGCTTTCTTTACCACATCTTAAAAATCTAAAGAGTCAGTTGGGTAATGAAATCAACATCATATCAATCAATGTGGAAACTGAAGAGACTATAGAACAAATTACAGATTATAAGGAAAAACATGGTATGGATTGGATTGTCGCTAAAGACACAGAATTTCTAATCATACCATATAGAGTCTCTGCATTGCCAACATTTGTTCTAATTGATCAATCAGGATACATAGTGAACACCTACCAAGGTGTAACAGACGAATCAATAATAATTCAAGCCATTCAACTGGAACAAACTGAAACAACACGATCTCCAGAGGTTGAACAGACTAAAACTGAAGGAAAAACTTTGCAGAGTTGAACCTGGGAAGGTATTATGAGTGGGGCTTTCAACGGGGATATTCATACTGATCCTTATACAATTGTCTTTGATTCAAAGATGAACGGATCCTATGAAGGTTCAACATACGGAGTCTGGATTGGAAAATATTCCATAAAATATGAGATAATTCCATGGGGGATAAAAGAACATGGTGACGGCGATATAGAAGGAAATTATACAATAAATATTGATGACTCTGGTGATATGTTTTTGAATGGCACCACAATGATAGATGGAGTTCTACAGGGAAAAATGGAATTTGAGACAGATCAGATTGAATTAGAGTCTGGATACTTAACTGGAAAATGGAAGGGAGTAGCAACTATAAAAAGAATTGTTACCAAATCATTTGGTCTCCCCACCAATATTAGGATCTTGGTTTATGGAGAATTTAAGGAGAAAGGAATAATTGATGCTACACCATCTCAAGAGCAGCCGAATACCTCATCACGATTGGATACTTCAAATTTAAAAGAGTCCCCATCACGAAATTTCATATTACTATTATCGGATAAATATTTTCTATTCATAGTTATTGTTATGGGTGTAATGTTGATTATAGGAGCCTGTGTATACCGAGTAAAACGTAAGCGCGCGCTAAAAATTAATAACAAACTTCCACGTGGATATGAAAGTTCCACGTCAAAATTTACACTTCCACGTAAACACCATAACAACGTTATTACCTATGTCCCCCCTTAGCTGGTGAGCACACACACATTATAGAAAAATTTCTGATAGTTAGCTAGTTATACATATTTTTTTATATTTGACTGTGTCATGATTGAACGGGTGGAGTTCATGTCCAGATTACACAAGTTTCTGATTCCAGCTTTACTTGTTGGATTGCTAATTATCGGATTCGGTAGTTCAGTAACTGGTCAGTTGGGACCTCCAAAACTCATGGTTTATCCATCATCGATAACCACTAACGTTAGCACGGAGTTTAGTATAGACATATGGATAACAGACATTCCAGAAAACAACCGTATGGAAGGTGCTCTCATAGTTGTTGGTTGGTTTAGAGACGATATGGAAAAAATAAGTGAAGAAACAAATGAGCCTGATTTCTGGGATGTTAGTATTACAGATGGGAGCGACCCAGATGAAGATTATAGAGGTTTTGACTTTTCACCTCAAAATGGTATAGTTGTGACCGAAGATAGAAGATGGGTAACCCTTACTTTCCATTGTTTAGGACCCGGAGTTACAACGATTTCCATTCAAGGCCAAGCTTGGATGGCTACAGGCACTGCAGATCCTGAATTTTTGGATATGGAGTCTATCGAGGTTACAGTTAATCAGGTCG
>Ga0154710_111_pt14 | contig 17253 bp, 16 predicted proteins | sample Rifle2008BG13ft_FD_105570 | JGI IMG/M metagenome (GOLD analysis project Ga0154710, IMG submission 105570) | Candidatus Bathyarchaeota archaeon RBG_13_38_9
TGTATTCCCGACGCGTCGATGTTGAAATCTGCTTCCACTATCAACTCCTACCATAATATACTGGTGAGCTCCAGAAATTCCTTGACCGTAACCGATAGTCAAGCTAGCTCCGAATCTTGCAAATAGTAGATTAGCCTCAGTAGACGTTCCTACTTCATTGTATAACTCTAAGATTACTATCGAATTTGGAGGAACATTGTATGGGCTTCCTCCAACATTTACTGTGTATGTGGTTGCCGCAGCATGCCCTCCAGCAACATCATTCCAATTATCAAAAAATATTACATCTGCACCAGTATATCCTCTAACATAGAATCTGATGTTTGTATTATCCCTATATGCTTGAAATAGTTTGTTGGTATCAAGCTTGACAAATGCCATTATCTGAGTTGTACCTCCTATTTTGGCTCCAGAAGTTCTATCATCAATACTACCTTTGGTTCTTACTTGTCCAATATGCGGATTTCCAGGAGTGTCTAGATTTACAATCTCAAGAACAACTCCGGTCGCACCGTCAGGAATGTCTGAGTCTCCAGACAAATCAATATCCTGCCATGAACCTGTGGTTGGAGTATACACTTTTAAATCTGAATTTAGAAACCAAGTTATGCCTCTGTTTATTGAGCATGAGGCATCCATTATTTGATTAGAAGTAATTGCCAGACTCAGAAGTAGAATAATTAATAATCCAGACCATCCTCTGAGTCTCATTCACGTTCTACCCCGGATTAATTTCAAATCCAGCTTATTTTCGATTTTATATGGTTTTCTACTGTAGTTAATCCATATTTAACATTAGTCTAAAAAAACAATGTAATCATATGTAGAGATTATAGAGATATCATCTATGTTTATACCCTTTTTTTAGGCTAAGGGTGCTCCCCAAAAAATTATTCGTTCTTACTAAAATTAGGAATGGATGAAAGGCTGAAAGTTGAGCTTAACAGAATGGTCCCTTTAACAATTAAACTGTTTGATTTTATTTCCTGTAATTGTTGTAATGCATACATGAACAGACCGCTAAACCAGATAAAGAATGGAACGCCATCTTTACTTCCATTCTCGGTATAGAGCTCACTAAATCTCCAGTTTTCCTTCTCGAGTATGTTCACAAGAGAATTTTTGACTCTATCTGCATTCTGTATATCTTCAATTTTTAGATATGCAACTACAGTTAATGCTCCCAACCATCCCCACACTCTACAATTTTGGTAGTTTTCTGCATCGTGTAAATATCTTGGTTTAACAGTTAAGGTTGGAAGTGGAAAGATCATATCATTCATATTTTTCAAGATGATTTCTGATTTTTCGCGGTCCGTAAAATCCCACACTATAGCTAAAAGGTTTCCATCAGCCGCTAAATATTCACTTCCAATGAAATCTCTATAGTACTGACCATTCCAAAATTCTGACTCAATATTTTCTTTTAATCTAGAAGCTTTCTGAACACCCAAAACAGTATATGCTTTCCAAAATAAGATGTTAGAGTACATTACATGTTTTGGTCGAAGGCCTTTTCTTGCTGAATCACACCAATCAGCATAATAATGATCACTATCTCGCTGGTTCACTAACCCGTTTTCCATCCTAGAATCTAGCCATAATGATAGCTTTTCATAACATTTTTCATTCTCTATGAATCTTTTGAATTCTACATCATTGGTTGATCTTAGATATTCATCAGTAATTATTATCCAAAGAGGTGTTGAGTCTATGCATTCATCTTCACCAATTCGTGTTGATGTAGTGTTAGCAATGACACTTATCGAATCCCCTTTCTCCGATGTATATCTTGTATTCCATAAGAATATCAAGAGATTTTTTACAATCTCATATTGTCCGTCAGCTATGAATCCGAAACAAGAAAAGAGTGTGTCTCTTGCCCAAACATTATTGTATTCATAAACATATGGCATTTCGTTGACAACCGCATCTCTCATCCTTAATCTTGTGTTTTCAGTTACTTTTTGGATCTGAGCTGTTGTGTTATTGATTTGTAGGGTTGAGAACAGTAGGATGATGAGAAGGAATCCTGCAGGAAGCAAAGATTTCAGTTTCAATTTTTCGTCGATTCTATTTGAAATTTCTAGGTACTTAAAAATTGGGACAAGTTTGTTACATAAATGTTACATACGAACTGCCAAGGTGTTCATGCGAGGGATTTGTGAATGTGCCCGAAGTTATTCGAACTTGAATAACATGATTGTTTGGTGCACAGGAGATCATGGGCGGATAAATTTTCTTCTGAGTAAAGTTAACTGATCCTTGAAATATTTGATTCTTGTCTTTGCTAATGCAATCGCAAAAGCCTTGATATCTCGTAGCGGGTCAACCTTGGAATTTTCATCATCATAAATAGTATGAATCTTAACTCCTTTGATTTTGAAGTCGTGTATATCAGCTTGTGCTAGTATCTCAGCTTCACCTTCGAAGCCACTATTTTTTATTAAAGGTAAAAGTTTTTTTAAAATTTCCTTTTTGAATGCTCTATATCCACATTGAGTATCCTTTAGCCATATCGTGAAAAGGATCGTAATTACTAAAGTAGATATTATGTTGGATATTATTCTGAGAAATGGCATTTTTCTGAGACTGAATTCTCTTTGACCAACAACCATATCTGCACCTGATTCAATTTCTTTCACAAATTTTGGAATATCATCAGGATCATGTTGGCCATCACCGTCTAATTGTATAATACAATCTGCGTTTTGTTTAGATAAAATAGTCTCGAACCCTAACTTGAGAACAGCAAATTTGCCTATATTTTTTTGAGATTTCAGTAATGTTGCTCCGGCCTTGGCAGCTTCTGAATATGTGTTGTCTGTACTTCCGTCATCTACGACCAGTACCTCTGTTGAATATTTGATAGCCTTTTCAACAATTCTACGAATGGTTCTCTCTTCGTTATGTGCCGGTATGACGACAGCGACTTTCAATGTTCAGACCTTTCATAGATATCGTTTTGGATAAACGCACGCTCTTCAGCAATTCGACTATTAATTGGAGCAATAATGGTCATAGTCGATCTTATTAAAATAGCCGTACTTGGATGGTTACTGGGAATTGATTTTATTATCAAATTACCAAGAGCGCAATAATAGAGTGTTTTCTTGAAAGATATGGGTAGGTATGATCGTTGGTGCGGGGAGTGGAATTTCAGCACCAATTTACCAGTATATATAAAGAGCACGCTAGTGAGACTGTATCATGACGTTTGTACTCTCTTGAATTTGTGTATGGCTTGTCCATTAGCATCCATTACAGCCTCCCTTAGTGCCTCAGATAATGTTGGATGTGCATGTATAGTGTTTACAATATCTTCTGCTGTAGCTTCTAGTTTCATTGCCAGTGTTGCTTCAGCGATAAGTTCTGATGCGTTTGGTCCAACGATGTGTACTCCAAGTATTTCTTCTAAATCAGCATCGATCACTATTTTCACTAGGCCATCAGAATGATCCGTTGTAAGTGCTCTGGCATTAGCAGCAAAATAGAACCGTCCAACTTTGACATTGAATCCCTGCTTAATGGCTTCATCTTCTGTCAAGCCTACGGCTGCAACTTGAGGTGCCGTAAAAATACATCTTGGGATCATGGACAAATTCATTTTTGAATCGGATTCGTCCTTCCTTAGTGCATTGTCTGCTGCGATGATTCCTTCGTGCATAGCTTTATGAGCGTATGCTCCTCCGTTTACATCCCCAATTGCGTAGATTCCATTGATATTTGTCTCCATCTTTTCGTTGACAAAGATTTTGCCATCGATAATTTTCACACCTACTTTTTCGAGACCAAGGGTTATATTTGGAATCCTGTTTGATGCGAAAAGTATCTTATCTATTTCGATAAAGTTCTCTTTACCTCGAAGTTTGACCTGAATTTTTTTATTCTTATTTGATTTTTTGATGTTTGTAATTTCTGTGTTTGTTTCTATCATTATGCCTTCTTTCATTATCTTGCGCTGAATATATTGCACAATCTCATTGTCTTCGTTTGGCAGGATGTAGGGTTTTGTTTCCACGATTGTGACTACCGACCCAATTTTGGAATATATGCAGGCTAATTCAATGCCTTCAGGACATCCTCCAACTATCAGAATTTTTAATGGGACTTCAGTAAAATCTAGTGCATTCTCATAAGATAGAATATCCGTAGCTTCCAAACCTTCAATAGAAGGATTCATAGTTTTGGAGCCCGTAGCAACGATTATTTTTGTGGCGTCGATAATTCGTTTGCGATTATCCCTTTGAATGATCTCAACTTGATTACTAGATGATAAAATGCCTCGTCCAAAGATTGTCTGAACACCATTACTTACTAAAAGAAATTCGATTCCTTGTCTTAGTTTTGTCATAACTTCGTTTTTCTTTAACATAAGTTTTGGAATGTCTATGTCAAAATCATTGGATTGTATTCGTAGTATGTCAGTTTTTTTTATCTCGGATATTATTTCTAATTGATTCAAGACTGTCTTTGTAGGGATACATCCAACATTAGTGCAGATTCCTCCAAGTTTTTTTTCCTCAATCAGAATAACTTTCGCTTTGAGTTGGGCTGCTCTTATGGCCGCTGTATATCCTCCAGGTCCACCACCTATTACTGCTACATCGTATGACTCTGAAGTTGGTTGCTGAATGAGTTGTTTTGTTTTAGACTCGGTCATAAATCATTCTCCTGTTTCATTTCTTGATTCTGGATTACATTTTGAAATTCCAATTATAATTCGAATATTTTTCATAGAGTTCATCGGCCAGATTCATTTCTTTCTTTGTCAGTGGGCCCTCTAGAAATCGAACTCCATATAATCTCTCAAAACATTTAACCAACGTATCTGAAAATTCACTAGTCGTTAGATGCATGTCAAGCTCTTTTGAAATCGTAGTGACAGGCCTTCTAGAGCTTTTTACATATTTTGTTGTAGCATATTTATCTGACTTTAAAACATGAGAGAGAATTTTAGTATTGGAACAGACCAGTATCGATGAATGGTAAAGCACCGAGTTCCATTTTATCGCACCAGCTACACCACACACTTTCTTCTGATTTATCTCTACATTATTGTTAGAGATGAGGTTGGCGTGTAACCCTAGCGATTTAAGGCTACAAATTGTTCCTTCAGAAAAACGTCTAAAAATCTCCATTGGATTTGTTTGTGGAACTAGTTTATGTTTTTTAGGAATTGAGATGGCGTAATTTAAGTTTCCATAATCATGGTAAACTGCTCCTCCTCCCGTGAATCGTCTAACTATTTTAGTACCGTATTTTTCGCAGGCATCAAGGTTAAGCTCAAGATCTGCTGACTGATTATTTCCTATGACTACTGTGTTCGGATTTCTCCAAAGTCTCAAGGTGCAAGAGATTATTCCTTGACCAACTGCCCTTGGAACTGCCTCCTCAACAGCCATATTCATGAAGGAGTCTTCGTACTCTAGATCTAAAAGGCGCCAAGTTTCCAACTTTAATTCCATCACTTGTATTGTAAATGATTGAAGTTATACGAGCAGAACATACGGATTTTCTAAGATATTCTTTAGCGTTTGAAGAAACTTTGCCGCAGGGACACCATCAAGAACTCTATGATCAAAAACGAGGTTAAGCTTCATCATTTGCCTTGGGACAACTTCGCCATTTTTAACCACTGGCTTTTCACACAAGTTTCCAATTCCGAGTATTCCACTTTCGGGCGGATTTATCACGGGCATTTGTATATCAACGCCAAACATGCCAGGGTTCGTTATCGTAAATGTTCCATTCGAAGTATCTTCCGCCGTTAGCTCACTTTTTCTTGCTCGTTCTACCAATCTATTTAGTTCTATTGCGATTTCAAGTAGAGATTTTTTGTTTACACTCTTCACTACAGGAACTAGCAGATTATTTTCTAAGGCTACAGCGATTCCTAAATTTATTTCTTCAATCAGATGGATTCCATCTTCTAAAAGTATGGAGTTTAAAATCTTATTTTGTTCTAAAGCTTTTGAAACTGCTTTGGCTATTACATCAGTCAAGGATAAGTGTATATTCGCTTTTTCTTCGAAGTCTTTAAGAAGAGACTTTCGAAGTTTAAGAGCCTCGCTCATATCGACGTCTATAGCATATAATACGCGTGCTGTTGTGTGGGCACTTTTTGCCATTCGATCTGCGATTATCTTTTTCGCGCCTTCTAATGGTATGATGGTTTCTTTAGGGGGCGGTCTCGGTTTTTTCTCTAAACCTTTCTTTTGAAGCTGTATAGTTTTAATTACATCCTCTTTCACTATTCTTCCTGCAGGACCAGAGCCTTTTAATGTGCTCAAGTTTATGTCGTGTTGTTTTGCAATTTTTTTTGCTAAAGGTGAAGCTCTCAGTTTATCCTTAATATCTGATTTAACGTTTACAACTTGGGGTATTATTTCTTCGCTTGGTTTTCCTTCTGCATCTCTTGTCGGGTGGAATGTATCGGATAGTTTCTCTTCAGATTCAGAGAGTATTCCTATTGGATGACCAACTGGCACTACGTCACCTTCCGCTGCTAAAATTTTTTGAAGAAATCCTGTGGTTATAGATCTAACTTCAGTCTCAACCTTCTCCGTTTCTATCTCGAAAAGAAGCTCTCCTTCTTTGACATGTTCCCCCTCTTTCTTCAACCATTTGATAATCTTGCCTTCGGTCATTGTCCAACCGTATTTAGGCATTCTAATTTCTGTACTCATTTCTATTCTCTTTCTTCAGGTTCATTGTCTGAATTGGATCGATTGAAACTGATCATTTTGAATTGAGGCATCTAACTTATGATTTCGAGGATTGTTTTTATTATGTCCTCTTCGTTTGGGATTACGATTTTCTCCAGCGAGGGACTACACGGTATACATGAATCAGGTATTGCAACACGTTTTATGGGTGCATCCAAGTAATCTATTGCTTCTTCCGCGACGATGGCTGCAATTTCTGCACCTATGCCAGCGGTTTTGCATTCAGGTTCTGCTATTACAAGTCTAGTTGTCTTCTTAACCGAATCTATTATGGTGTCTTTGTCAAGTGGTGATAAGGTTCGTGGGTCAATAAGTTCTACATCGACACCTTTCTTTGCCAAATTTTCGCAAGCGGTAATTGCTTTTGGAACCATTGTTGAAATGGCAACAAGAGTTACATCTTTTCCTTTTTTCTTGACATCTGCTTTGCCGAAAGGGATAGTGTACTCTTCTTCAGGAACTAACCCTTTGGATCCATAAAGTAATAGTGCCTCAATGAAGATTACTGGATCATTTTGTCTAATGGCTGTCTTGAGTAAACCTTTTGCGTCTAGTGCATTTGACGGAGCCGCAATCTTAATCCCAGGAACATGCATGAACCATGAGATGAAGCTTTGAGAATGCTGTGGTCCAGCTGATCTTCCTAAACCTAAAGGTGATCGTATAACCATTGGTGCATTCATTTGATCGCCTGATAGAAATCTAACTTTTGCCGCCTGGTTCACTATTTGATCCATGCATAAAGTTAGAAAGTCTGCGAACATGATTTCAGCGACAGGTCGCAGACCAGTCAATGCAGTACCCAGGGCAACACCTATTATCCCGTTCTCAGATATTGGTGTGTCAATTACTCTTTCTCTTCCAAATTCGTCTACGAGACCCTTTGTTACTCCCCATAGAGCATGCCTAATGTCTTCCCCTAGCAAGAATACGGTTTCGTCTCGCCGCATTTCTTCTCTAAGTGCTTCACGTATCGCTTGAATGAATGTTATCTCCTTTGTAGGTGAAGACGCTGGATAAATTGCAGATTCCTGTTGAACATCTGCTTCTTTGATAAAGTGGTGAGGAAAAGAGCTTTCCTTGGCAAATTTGGTTGCTTCATCGATTTTTTTTCTTATCTTTTGTTCCATGTGTTTTGTTTTCTCTTCGGTGAGAACTTTTTCTTTTATGAGTTTTTCACATAAACTATCGATGGGGCACATCTGCTTCCATTTTTGAATTTCTTCTTTTGTCCTATACTCAAGTGTCTCGCCCTCTCCATGAGCCATGAAGCGATACGTTTTGCATTCGATCAAAGTTGGCCCAGCTCCTTTTCGGGCTCTTTCAACAGCTTCCCTCGTAACTTTCGCGACTTCTGCAACGTTCATACCATTTATTGTTACACTGGGGATGCCATATGCGGCGCCTCTTACACTGATGTCTTTAACAGAAGTAGACTCTGATGTTAACGTAGAAACTGCGTAATTGTTGTTCTCACACACGAAGATTGTTGGCAACTTCCAGAGCGCAGCCATGTTAAGACCTTCGTGAAAGCTTCCATTGTTAGACGCTCCATCTCCGAAGAATGAGACAACCACCTGATTTGTTTTCCTCATTTTTATTGATAGTCCAATTCCTGCAGCGATAGGTATTCCAGAAGCTACTACGCTACTAGTTCCAACTATGCCTAGGTCTGAACACATAATGTGCATTGATGAGCCTCTGCCTTTGTTGTAACCACTTTCTTTTCCATGTAATTCAGCCATCATTTCTTCAAATGTGGCACCTTTGGCTAAGCAGTGTCCGTGTCCTCGATGATTACTGATCATATAGTCATCTTTTCTCAGGTTAGAGCAGACACCGACGGCCACAGCTTCTTGGCCTGAGTATAGATGAACTGGCCCGACGATAGAATCTCCTTGCGAATATAGTTTAGCAATCTTCTCCTCAAAACATCTTAACTCCATCATTTTCTCAAGAAGTGTTTCAAGTTCCCTGTTGTTAATCGTGAAACTATGGTCAAATGTCGCCATATGACATGCACTATGTTTGAACATTATTTTTCTTTATATCCAGTTACAATAATACTTATTAAATAATATTCATATTATATTAAATAAAATTCAATATTAGTTACTTTTTTATCCATATATATGTAATATATTCAACTATGAGAATAGACGAAAAACAGAGAATGATACTGAGACTAATACAATCTAATGGAAGATTATCATCGAAAGAGATTGCAAACAGAATCAATATTCCTGTAACCACAGCATTTACAAGAGTTAAAAAAATGGAGGAACATGGAATCATAATCGGATACAAAGCCATTTTAGACTCAAGAAAACTAGGCCAACCTGCGACTGCATTTATTTTCGCTTCATTTTCGCAACCCGCCAGCCAAGAAGGATCAGAAACTCAAAAAAGAATTGAGAATCAAATAGCAAAACATCAAATGGTCCAAGAAGTGCACACAATCACAGGCGATTGGGATATGATAATTAAGGTCAAAGGAAAAGATGTAGATGAGATGAGTAATTTTGTCATGAATAATCTAAGAACAATGAATGGAATCGAGAAAACTTTGACATGCATAGTATTTAGAACAGCTAAAGAAAGTACAGACATAGCAGTCTAACACGAGCGGATAAAATTTTTTGTAATGAATGGTAACATCATCTGCTTATTTCTATAATCTCTTCATAAGCGCGCGCTGCACAAATTAGATTTTTAATTCCTTTATTTTGGTGCGGGGAGTGGGATTCGAACCCACGAAGGCCTGCGCCACAGGGTGTCTCAGGTTAGTTGAGACCACCTAAGCTTGGCACATCACGACATTCTTCGCGATGTCCTGCCCCTTAGACCTGACTCGGGTACCCCCGCAGACTGACCCGATTGTCCAGTGTCAATTCTTTGCCGTCTTATCTTTAGATAGAATATTTAATCCTATCAATTCTTGTCTTATTCACTTTTGGTATATCGAAATAATCAAAATACCCGATATATTGAGTCTTTAATAACCTAATATTAAGAAATCCAATAAATCTCCATCATTAAATCCTAGTTTTAATCGCATTAAGCGCACGCCAAAAGTGGTAAGTAAATTCTGACAACTAGAAAAATTCAGTGGTATGGGCTTCATGTAGTCGACCTATTGAAATTGATAAGTTATAGTTGTAGGTGAGAAATATTTTCAATTCTAGACTATTATGTTGATTTTAAAAATTAGGAATCCTTTAAGATTCCATATTGAATTCAAACAAATATCTATTAAGATTTATTATGGGTGGGTCCGTCCATGAAAGAAGCTAAGAAGAAGATTGACTGGATCCGCCCTTTCAACGTAGTGATTAGCTCAGACATCAACATAAGAATTCTATCGACGATAGATAAACTTGGAAAAATATCCTACAAAGAATTACTTGAGTTATGCCGAGCAAGAAATGAAGGAATCTTCGAATATAGTATGACTCAATTAATTCGGCTGGATTTAATCAATGTAACATCACCCTACTATCTCACAAGACTTGGAAAGGAAATATCAAATCGTCTAAAAACAGTTTTACTATGAGCACTGACGTTACTGTATTGTTTCCTCAATAATCGGTATTTTTTTGAGACAATCATTGAGATCTTTTTTTGGAATCAATTTGTGTTCCATTATAGTTGTTTGATCAGAGATTTTACCTTCGAAAAATTTCACCCCATTTTTTGGTTCTCCTATGATGGGCCAAGATAATTCAGGCCAGAACAATAACAAATTTACTTGAATATCATTATTGTCAAATTTATTACGTCTAATTTTCGGTAAGCAATCTGAATATTGATTGCGTATGGTTTCTGCTTTGCTAAACTCATCATTTGACCATTTTTTTAGATAAGATGAGTTTCTACATCCAAGTTCTAGCCATGAAGCGAGTTCTAAGCGACGTCGCGCTTTTTCTTGAGCTTTCAGCTTGTCAATTTCTATTGGCTGACACCATTTTTTACTTAGAGTTAGCTTTTCAAGTACCTCTTTTGCTTTTTCAGGAGTTATGTCAGCTTCGAGGGCAATTTCTTCTGGCTGTGGATCTCTACAAAAAAGAATTCTATAATCTCGTATTATTTCAAATGTTTTCACATTATATTTTGAATTGGATTTTACAATTTCATCTGACAAAAATTAGTTCCATCCTTTATTGATTTTCCAATATTGTATTGGAGTAATCACAATCTTCTATGTTAAAACATTCTTGAATAGTGTTAATGTTTAGTTGATATTAATATTTAAATTGGAACTAACTTTCTGCACAGTGTGTGCTAAATATTTTTTCAGATAAGAATAGTGAGCCTTTTTTGCAATAGTCATGATGATAGGCAAAGCTATAAGGACTTTCAACTCTTAGCAGAGCAAACTCAAGGTTGATTGTATGGGAAGAAAGTTTGGAGGTCGCTGGCAATCAGGCGGTCGTAGAGACGAGAAGAGACAGAAAACGTTGATATGCCTAAAATGTAACAAGCCTTTCCCACTATCCGAATTCACCAACCACGTTAAAGAATGTAAAGGTGACTCTGAGAAAAAACCATCAACTTGAGAGAACATTATCTTTTAAGATACTACACTTGCTACATCCGAAAGAAACGTCATAGTTCAAATTAAAGAAACATTCCCAGTAACTAAATAAAGGGGAGAAGACAATAATTACGCTGCGTATTCTGGCAAAGAAAGATTGTCATGTGAGAAATCTTTCAGAGTAAGAAACGTATTCCGATAAGAAACTTGCTAATATGATGAAAAAGTCGATCCTGAGATTTCATAGAGACAGTCTTAGCAAACAAGTTTCAACAGAAAGTAAATGAATTTAGAACAAATGGAGCTAATAATCTTGACAAATAATTCATCTAAAGTTCCTGAAGAGAATATTCCTTATTCATTTCTCTACGAGCAGCATTTAATCGAAAAGACAATGGAACAGGCTTTAAAGATCAAGCCAAACACGGCGGACATAATTGATTTAATGTCTAAGGAATATCCTATTGCCCCCCATAAACCTCCTTACAAAACTATGCTAGATATTTTACGCGAAAAGAAACGAATTTGAAAACTTAAGGCACTAAATACCGATCGGTTAACTTATTAAGGTCACTCGGTTCTATAAGCATGAAAGGTGAATCAGTGATACTAGTTTCTTAGCATCGCTGAAGAACAAATGATCTCTAACGCAGCACATTCCGTACAGATATCAATGTGAAACTGAATTATCGATCTTTCAATTGGTCGTTTTTTCGGATTACCACAAGAGACTTGCGGCTTTTGTTGCAAAATAATGGTGAAACAAACTAATGAATACTTTCGAAAATATGGGATTAAGTCCAGAAATTCTAGATGCACTTGATGATCTCGGATTTCAAAGGCCTTACCCAATCCAAGAACAAGTAATTCCTCTCCTATGGAGTGGAAGTGACATAATTGGACAAGCTCATACAGGTACTGGAAAGACCGCTGCTTTTGGGCTTCCAATTCTCGAGATAGTTAATGAGAATAATCTCAATGTTCAAGCATTGATAATAGTTCCAACACGGGAACTTGCAGTACAGGTTGCTGAGGACATAAACTCCTATGGTAAAAATACTAACAAACATGCTTTAGCAATATACGGCGGTGTATCCAAATACGGTCAACTTGAAGCAATGAGGAATCACCCATTAATTATTGTCGGCACACCAGGTCGACTTCTAGACCATCTGAAAGGCGGATCACTGGTATTAGATGATGTTTTGTGTGTCGTTCTAGATGAAGCAGACAGAATGTTAGAAATGGGTTTTATTGAAGATGTTGAATTGATAATTAAATCTATTAAAGGAAAACATCAAACAGCACTTTTCTCAGCTACTATTCCAAAAAATGTGTTGAAACTCGCTAGGCGATACATGAATAATCCTCGTGAGGTTCTAATCGAATCTGATGATCTCAATGTCAAGGAGATTGAACAATATTACGTAACTACCGACTTGAGAACGAAATCCAAGGCACTTATGAAACTTCTACATCGCGAGAAAATAGATCGTGCCATATTGTTTTGTCGGACTAAGAGGGATACATTTCAGATAAACGAAATGCTACGCTCAAGAGGCTTTTCTTCGGTGGTCATAAACGGGAATCTCACCCAAAATCAACGTGATTGGGCCATGAACAAATTTGTAAATGGTCGGCGTCGAATACTCGTCGCGACCGACTTAGCAGGCAGAGGTTTAGACATAGAGGGAATAACTCATATCATAAATTTGGATGTTCCTCAAGATCCATACAATTACTTCCATAGGATAGGTAGAACAGGGCGAGCTGGCAAGAAAGGGATCGCCATAACCCTAGTTTCTCCAGAACAGCGCTCAAATTTTAAAAAAATACAAGAAATCGGTGGTAACACAATCGAGAAAGCCCCAGAGTTGGTTAACACAAGGATCACGCGCTAATTAGTGTTAAAAGTCCTAACTCGAGAATCTTGAAACATCTAAAGGTATAAAATATTCATTTTGGTTGGGCTTTGATTACCTTCAGTTTTCCGGCTTTGCCAACACTTACTTGAAGTTCTCCTCTAAAGATTCTTATCCGGCCATTCTCAATTTGAATTGTGTCGCCAATTGAGACCATATTTATTTGGTTGTTCCAAAGCGGCATCTTTATGGATCCAGTGTCATCTGAGATTGTTGATGTTGATAAGCCAAGAGGATTATTACCGAATCTGGAATAGACTGTCCTGGCGATTGGTTTCTCAACAACCTTAGCTTTTAGATTGACCCATTTGACTTCTGAATTTACATCTTTGATCTTCACGTCAATTGGTTTCAATTTGTTAATTTTACTTACTACATCGCTTTCTTTCCATGGAATTTTTTCAAGATCGATTTCTGTCATATGTTTTAATGTTGCCTTAGTAAGACGTAGTTGTGTGACCACTTTTTGATTTTGTGTTACAAGAAAGACACCATCGTCCTCTGTCTTTTGCCGGCATTCGATACCCATGTCTTTACACGATGATTTCTCATGTGTCCATGCATCAAGAAAGGATTCGAAAAATTTGCGTGTTTCAATATTATATTTTTTTGAAATCCAGATCAAATACCATAGACGTGTCATTTCAGGCATAGACTGTCGTTAGCCAGTGGGTCTACCACGTCCGTCGTGTAATAATTCTCTTCGTAGTACGCGTAAGCTCTTCAACAAGATCATTTCATACTTTACTGTCTTCCTCTTTAACCTTTAATCATGAGTTTAGATAGCCATAAGGTGACGGTCTATTTAGTTATTCTGTAGTGGCTTGGTAGCGTTCACGGGAAAAAACATTATAAAAAGGAACTTGGTGCTCCGTTATATAGTAATATTAACGTTAAATTAACAAAATCTTCGTTTGTCTACTTACCAAGAAACTATAAGTTACCGTATTCCTGTATCGATTTGAATGTCGAGTTCTGTAATTTCGCCAGTTCGGATTGTAACTTCATCCGGAAGATTTGCAGAGTCTATTCCGATCCGATTAATATCTACTATGTAGCTTCCACGCGCGAGAGCGATTCTGTATTTACCTGAAGAGTCTAAGGATATTGTTGAGACAGTAGTGGCTTTGTCTAAAGTGTAAATAATTATTTTCCTGGCCATGTATGCTTGTTCTATTTGATCTTGTGAGAGATTGCATGGTTCTACGGGACATAATGGTCCTATCTCAACTTGTCCTTCAAGATACCCTGTATTTTTTAATATGTTATCAGATTGAAGTTCAAAGGTTTTGGTGACACCATTCACTGAGACGACATATGCTCCAGCCTTTAACCCTGTAACATCTAATTGTATGGTCTTACTGAATGGAGTGATAACCTCTGCGCAAATAGCATCTGCTCGTAAACGTCTAATTATGTTGATATTGTAAGTGGATCCTGCTTTTTGAGTTTTAACAATCAAGTTTTCTACGCATGCATCTGGAAATTCTCCATTTACAATTACATTTACCTGAACAGGAAATGTTTCAAGGATCACTACCTGAACATCTTTAATGCTTGCAGGTTCCTCAACATAATTGTCTGTTCCTTTTTTAGTAGAATTGGGGATCCAAAAATTGGATGGCCATATAAATAGTGCTATTAGCAGTACAACTATAATGATTGACGAAACAAGTACTATACTTTTTTTAGACATATCTCATCGAATAAACTGTTAAATGAATTTGTGTATAAAATCTAAGCAGTAGAACATTCCGTTCAAAAAATAGAACATTGATATGTTTGAGATTAAGAGCGCGCGCTATTCCCCGATTATCTCTCCATTTGAAGGAGGTGGACATTCCCCGATTATCTCTCCATTTGAAGGAGGGGGACATTCCCCGATTATCTCTCCATTTGAAGGAGGTGGGGTAGCGCAGCGTGCGCTAGGCGCCCGCGCTATTGCTAAGTCGTAGAGAGAAACACTTAGCAAAACTATTGCCGCTAAACTGATAACGATTATGTGTTTACGAATCATACATATCACGACCTATTCATACAAACTACCCTAAAATGAATCTAACAATTAGAACGGTGTTTCTAAAGATTAGAACAGCACGCGCGTGTTTCAAATCTATTAAAAATCACTTTTTCTTAGCTGTTTTGAATACTGGTTCTAGGAAGAATAAGAAAAATACGAAGAATACATACCACAATGGTTCATTCATTGTAACGCCTAAGAAACCTAAGAATCCTATCGTTCCCCAGTACCAATTGAATGTAATTTTCATGATAAAAATTATGTCAATTGTTCTTAAGAGGTTTATCTTGTTGATGGAGTGGAGGTCGTTCACCAATTTACAAGTAAGAAAAGGTTAGATGGCTATTCTTTCTAGCGTGCGTTCAAAAGCATCCTATTATTTAAGGAAGAAAAAAAATATTATTGTAGATAAATCATGGAAAATGAACTGAAGAAGAATATCTGGGATGAATTGTTAAAGATCGAAAAGCATGAAGATAAAATGTTAACTTCCATGATAAGACTGATAAGAACCAATGAGAAAATGAGTGAACGAATCAATAGACTAACCACTATAATGTTAATATTGACATGGGTAACTTTGATTATATCAATACCCAATACTTTAGCTACTTTCTATGGGATCCAAAAAATAAATGAGATGTTGAAAATTGAACTTATTCTAATCACTCTAATGTTCTCTTTAATTTTGCCAATGATAATTCTTTTCTGGGCAGGGTTTGATCTTAGAAATATAATGAAAAACAATAAAACAAAGTAAGGTTCACTCAAGTGCTCACCAATGAGTAAATAAAATCTGCACATCAATTTCTAATCACTCGGTTTTCCGGAAAGCCCACATACTCACTTTGTTATATGTGCACTAAATTTTGATTTGCTCCGTTATAGGGTTAAATTAACGTTTAAATTAACAATGTAAAATGTGTAGCAATTAGTGCGCACTTATCGATACTGACAATAACCTAGCTAGCAAAAAGAATTGAGACGAGTCAATCAGTCTTTTTGTTCTTTTTATTCGCTATGGCTGCTATAATGAATCCGATTAGAATAATTACCAAGTATGGTGTTAGTACTTTAAATTTGTTGGCTGACATTATAATGCCGCCAACAGGTTTTCCTAATGGGGTACGTGTTGGCGTATCAGGTTCTTTTGCATTGGGGTCATCTGTTAGTGAATTTGGAAAGTTTGTGCCAGTAGTTACTCCTTGATTTGCTACTTCTCCTTGGGCGTCTTGGTTGATAATTACGTAGAATGTGATTGTGACTGTAACACCTGGATCAATGTCTCCTATGTCAACTGTTAGGGTCCCTGATGTTGAGTCGCAACTGGTCACGGTACCATGAGTTGTTGTGGGCTGATTGGGTACGTCACAGATCAAGGTTGTTTGGGGATCCACGGTATCAGAGAATGTTGCATCCTCTCGTGTGACTTCTCCAACGTTTATAATCTCTGCAGTATATTTGATTGTGTCTCCTGGACTTATCACGCTATTACGGTCAGCATCAATATAGAGTGTAGCTGTTTTAGGGTCTACAAGCGTTGTTGGTTGTCTTGCTTTGAAAACTTCACATCCCTGCCATGGATTAGAAGCTCCCACAAAAAGGGCTCCAGGTGCATACTGCATAGTTCGGAAACCATAATTGTTTGAATTGTCGAAACCGTTTAGTGTTACAGGCTTCCAAATGATCCCATCTTCTGTCTTCCATAGGTCCGCTCCACCGAAAAGCTGCAATAATCCCTGAAGATCTTCCTCGGTTACATCTTCTTCACCAATGTAAAATTTCTGTAATAATGCTACTTGTGCTTCTGAAAGGTACCCTTCTTGGTTAGCATGTTCCAAGAATTGGGTGATTGCTTCAATTTCTCCAGGTGATAGGTTATCTTTGAATTCGTTTAGATGTTCCAGTATTTGCTCAATGTCTTCAGAATCCATTAGATATGTCAGGTATCTGAGGAATGGGCTTGCATCAAAAGTTCCAAGGTACATATAATCTTCCTTCACTTCCAGACTCCAACAATAGAAATTCAATGGATTAAAGAATCCTGAT
>Ga0154710_112_pt3 | contig 16887 bp, 22 predicted proteins | sample Rifle2008BG13ft_FD_105570 | JGI IMG/M metagenome (GOLD analysis project Ga0154710, IMG submission 105570) | Candidatus Bathyarchaeota archaeon RBG_13_38_9
CGACACAAACCATTGTAACATGTTCTATTAAGATAATAAAATAGTCCAGCCGCTTCTTTGCTATTAGCTTTACTAGTCTTAATAAGTTCATTAAACCGTTTTCTATGTTCATAATATAATTCTCGATTATTTTTCATTGTCATTGATATTACAAGCCCCTTCTTCAACCAACCAAAGAAGTTTATTGCGTGGATGTTTATGTCATTCAAAAGCGCATGAGTTGACATTAAACCTAAAGTTACAGCTAAACCACCACATAATGGCTCAACAAGTCTTCTATTACTATGTTCTACCCAAATTGGCTTAAGATGAGGAACTAGCCATCTTTTTCCACCAGCCCATTTCAAAGGTGGTCTAAGTGAAACGGTAACATCGGAAGATGCAAGACCCAAAGTTTGACGCAAATTCTAATCCACTTTCAAATCAAGACTTTTCTAATAATATAAAATTCAACCGTCTTAATATTATCTCAATTGTAATATCAAGATTAAAAAAATGCTGCCCAATAATGCTGAGTTATAGGGTCATCAAAATCCGGATTAGTGTTTCTTGGTTCGAAGCGTGCACCAATTGGTTAAACTTATCATAAAAGCAAGTATTCAGATTTTTGAGCGCGCGCTAAATATGTATATACGAAAAGTTGCATCGCATGTGCTAATAGCAAAGGACCTCCATATCATGATATTAAACCAATATTTCACGTGATAAAATCGCGCGTTATATGATGTCCTTAAGGGCATGTGCTGCAGTATAGGTGCTCCCTACCCCACTGATATAATGAGTAACTCTCAAAACCTCTGCAATCTCTTCCTTTGTTGCTCCAGCATCCATAGCTGATTGAGCCAGAACTCTAACACCTTCAACAGCTCCAACAGAAGCATCCAAAGCCATGGCTACCAGCAATTTGTATTTTCTAGAGAGAACCCTATCAGCGAAAGTGAACTCTCTAACATTTTCAATAGATCTAAAAAATTCTGAGTCAAGTTTCCGAAATACATTCAAAGGATCTTCAGACATATAATCACTAATCCTTGAATCAAACATTCAATCCTAATAACCTATCTTCTTCATAAGACCAGACTGAAAAAAAAGCTTACAATGAATGGTAGATTTCAGGAAGGCGCGCGCTGTAGGAACTATACACTACTTCGATGACTCAGGCGATAAGATATGGACAAAATAACTAGGTGAAGGCTTAGTCTCAACATCAATCTCAGGCGATGGAGGAACCCTAGCAGTAGCAACGACTGGAAGTTCAGGTTGGCTGCTGGATACAGGTTTTCAAAGCTCAGGACCAACACCCGTCGGCGGTTTAACAATACCCATAAACAAATTCGAAATGATAACGCCCTACATTGCTTTCACAATTGCAATTGCTACCCTTTTACTTATAACAAAAAAAAGTAAAAACCAAACGTTAATTTGATGCCTTTTCTAGACTCCCGAAAATATTCAAGATATCCTTAAAACAGATCTCAACTCGTAACTAATACTGGTAAAGCTTGTCGCCTCGACGCTTGATCCCAATTATCCTAATTCTCGTAATCATAAGTAGCGTATCCATTTACTATGTAATTTATTTTCTCCCTCCACAAAAAGCCACCAAAGTGCTACTAGTCTTTCCGCATTGGATGAGGCCGCTCAACACTTACAACATGACAGTAGTTGCAGTAAATGACGACGGCCAAATAGACAGAACATACAACGAAACAATAACCGACACTTTCGAAGAACTCAGACTAGCAAAAGCCCGCAGACTGAATGAACCACCGCCCCCACAAACAGAATATCAAATAGTTAAAGTGGAATACGTCATCGAGATGAAAAATGGACAAGGACATTTCATATACAATCCAGAATACCACATATTGGTAAACTACAAAATAGATAGCAAAGAATTGATAGATAGCATAAGTACCTTCATGGTAGGAATAACAATCTACTAAAATCAAGTGTAAAACCATGTATAATGAAAGAGTTCTCGAACACTATCATAACCCTAAAAACGTTGGTGAGATCAAAAATGCAGACGGCGTCGGAATATACATGAGTGGATCCTGTGGGGACATAACAAAATTCTGGATAAAAGTGGACCAAGAAAAAATAATCGACGCAAAATATATGACGCAAGGATGCGCCGCATCGATAGCATGTGGGAGCGCATTAACCGAATTAATAAAAAATAAAACTATAGATGAAGCACTTAAACTCACAAAGAATGATCTTCTTACTGTGCTTGAGGGGCTTCCAGAACCTAAAGTTCATTGTTCAATGTTAGCTGACGATGCTCTAAAAGATGCTATCCGAGATTATCTCACTCGTAATAATTTACCTGTCCCTAAGGAACTTGTAAAAAAGCATGAGGAACTAATGCCTCAGATAAGAGAACTGGAGAAAAAAGGCTACCTCTTGATATGAGAATATTTCATTCAGTACATAAATAAACAATTTTAAGGAAACCAGTCTACACTAATGATAGCCAGGTAAATTAAATGGGAAATAATTCTCAAAGAAAAATTCTCTACGCAATTATTTGTATCACAGCATTGATTGGGATCAGTTACTTGACTAGAGATTACTGGTATCCAACCATGATAAGTCATTGCAGAGCATGTGGATTGAAATATTTTCCAGAATATAGTCCAACTCCCTCTCCTAATGTAACATTTATCCCTCATCAACATCCGCCACCACCCTACACAGAAACTGTCCCGCCAACAGAGATACCTTCATTAAATCCAAATTAAGTGTCTGTGATTAATTGACGAAATATGTAGCATTTCTGCGTGGAGTTAACATCCTCGGACATAATATACTGAAAATGGAAGAATTAAGTCAACAGATCAATTCATTAGAATTCAAAAATGTTTCAACCTACAAACAAAGCGGTAACATAATTTTTACAACTTCGTTTAATAATTCAAATTTGATTAGCAGAAAAATCCAGAGAGAACTCCATAAATTACTGGGAGTTGATGTTAAAGTATTTTTGAGAACTTTGATGGAAGTTGAGGAGATAGTGCAACTCAATCCTTTCAAGAAGGTAAAATCAAATAGCACAAAATTGTATGTGACTTTTCTACCAGAAGAGTTTTCAAACAGACCCAGACTTCCACTTAAATCTGCAAACAAAGATGTTGAAATTATGTTGCTAAGAAATTGTGAGGCATTCAGTTTAGCATACAAGAAAAAAGGAAGATTTGGTTATCCAACCAACTTTATAGAAAAGAAATTCCAAGTATTAGCTACAACTAGAAACTGGAAAATAATAAAAGGAATAGTAGCAAGTGCACACTTAAATGATGACTCTTAGATGTAGGTTGAAGTCGATAATGTTCTTAAATAAAGAATCGAAAAACCGTTTTTCCCAGTATTGGGTCGCCATATCTTCAATCTTAATAATTCTTACAATTCTTGCAGCTTGTTCACAAAATGTAAATGCATATGAAAATGGTGTTTATTGGCTCTGTAAGGACGTCGATAAATCTAATTATCCATATGAGGCAATTGATCCAACCACAATTTTCTACGATACTGATGAACATGTTTGTATCTTGTTTAGTATAGAATATGTACAAACTTCTCATAGCATAATTATAAAATGGTATGATGATGAAGACAAATTATTCGATACAATTAACGACCAAATACCACATCCAAGTTCAGGAGGTTATGCTTATTGGGCAACTTATTCTCACTTTAAATGTTTGCCTATCAAAGGTGAAGATGCCGCAGATCTACCTGGTCAATGGAAAGTTGAACTCTATATTGATGGTAACAAACAGGTTACGGAATTTTTTGAAATAAGATCAACAATTACAACAACTACACCTACTACGACTACAACTACGCCTACTGCAAATACGACATCAAGTACGACGCAGTCACCGACACCCACTCCTATACTGCCACAACAAGAGATGACCATCACGACAAACATTACATCTACTCCCAATCAAGAGGAAGAGAAACAAGTCAAACAATCGAGTTTTCTTTCGAATCAGATGTTAATTATGTTGATTGTATTGAGTGTCATAATCATTATTGTTCTCGTAATTATGTTTAAGAGAAAAAAACCGATGACTTCTAAAATGCAACAAATCCCAAACAGGTACTGTATTAATTGTGGAGCACTCGCACAGTCAGGTGGGTTTTTCTGTGGGTCGTGTGGTAAGAGGGTAGAGTAAGCAGCGCAAACTTAGTGCCTGTTATTTACCTATTACAATTTTCATAGGATCTATCTGCCTTAAGATCTTAAGTTCTTGATCCGTAGGCTCTTCACTTGTTTCAACATTAACTGGTATAGTTAGTTCGAAACTGCAGTTCTCTTTGATTTCTTCAATACTTACATTTGGATGAGTGGAGAGAAGCATCATTTTTTTCGTATCGCTATCGAATCCATATACGCCAAGCTGACTGATGACTCTATAGGGTCCTGTGTTTTTAGGGAGTCCAGCTTTTTCTCTAGCTCCTGGACCTGTAAGGTATCCAGGTGTGGTTAAGAAATCTAATTTTTTCACAAATCTCTTGATGTCTTGCTTCATTAGGATGATGGTTTTGAAACATAATGAGCCTGCATCGTTTGCTCCACCGCTACCGGGTAATCTAACTTTCGGGGTATCATAATCTCCGATTACTGTTGTGTTAATATTTCCGTACATATCTATCTGAGCTGCTCCAAGAAATCCGTAATCCACAAATCCACCTTGTAGCGCTGACATTACATCGTGCATGCTTGAAGCAGCTATTCCATGATAGAACGTTCGTGATTCGCCAACTGAAACAGGAACGACCGACGCTTGAGAACCAACTCCTCCTGCTTCATACATGATTAGAATGTTTGGTGCATTAGATTGCTGGGCGAGCATGGCTGCTAGAACAGGAAGTCCAGTGCCAACTAATACCGACTTATTATCTTCTAACAATTTAGCTGCTACAGATGCCATGAGTTCAACTTGGTTGTAGTTGACTGTTTTTTTGGGCATTATTTTGCCTCCGCTTTCCACCCAGTTGTCATTTCCATTTTCTTTAGACGGTTTAGCTTTCTTTGTCCACCGATAAGTCGCAAATATTGATCAAATGAGTTAACTGAGTAGATATATTTTTCAAGATATTCTTTGACTCCAGCATCGGTTTTTGAGAGTCTAAGCCATTCAGAAATATGATCTTCATCAAAGAAATATTCCATAGGCATTTGACATGGATGAGACCCATAAGGAACCTCCACTACTGCATCAACATAATAGAATGGTATCGATGTTCTCCAAGGTTTCAATCTGGTTTTTCTATGAGGTGTAACTTTTTCGGTTGTCACTATAAGCCTTCTTGAGGCATGTGAAAGCTCAAAATCTTCAATCAAAGCACCATCGATTTGAGCATTACCGTATTTATCGCAACGGTGAACGTGAATTATTCCGACATCGGGATTACATGATGGAATCAAAGTTAATGGTTTATTTGTAAAAGGACAATTAATGATTTTTGTTGAGCTTTTCTTGAAAGTGTCAGTTCCCAATAATATTCTTGATGGAATGAATGGTATACCCATCATTCCTGCTAAGAAACGCCACTGGTATCCTGCGTTGCTAATCTCTGATACCACTTTACATTTTCCTGTTTGAACCGCTCTCCTGGATGCGTTGGAGAGGCCCCTTAACTCATGTCCAAATGAATATGCTACTTCGACTTTATCGACACATCCTGCCGCTACTAAAAGGTCTATATCATGGACTGCTGTCTTGCCAGCCATGATCAAGCTTTGTTTTTTCTGTCTTATGATCTCATAAATTATGGCCATTGAGACTCTTACATGTCCAAATCCGCCAGATGCAATATAATCTCCAGGCTTGATGAATTTTGAGACGGCTTCTTGGGCGCTCATTCGCTTATCTTCAGGAGTTCTAGATTTATTGTCTAGAACCCATCTTCGATTTTCATCGGGATCTCTGAAACCTACTAGTTGTCCCTTACCTTCTTCAATTATCTCCACTTTTGACACCGAATTTGATGAGTCTCCTCTCCAAAATCAACTTAAAGTCTTTGCGATAACGTAATTGAACTCTAATGTACATGCTTATCAAGAAACATAAAGACAAAAACAGCGGTATTCTCTCTTCATCTTTTTTCATTTTTCCTCCTCATGACACATGTTCTGGTTGATCAATCTTGCCAATTCCTAAAAATAAGAGAAAATGTTTGATCTGTGGCAAGTTTTCAAACCTATGACAGACAATCAATCGAAAGTAGTAAAACAAAGGCATGAGAGGTCCCTGGAGCATAAGAAATAGCTAGCTAGTAGCTAGTATACGATAAGAATTACCGTGTATTAATTGTTCAAACATAGACATTTATATGTGACGTGTACACAACTACTTCGCAGTATACGTGATTCTACTTGTCAGTATTATCATTTGTATAACTAGTTTCGAAGGAGTGAGAATAATGAGTTATGATTCAAGACCTATGCATAAGATAACATGCTCCGATTGCGGTAAAGACGCAGAAGTACCATTCAAGCCGTCAGGAGATCGCCCAGTCTATTGCAGAGAATGTTTTTCAAAGCACAGGGATAACAGGTAGTTCATACCACACGATTACTAACGTTTCATAATACGATTAGTTTTTTCCCCCTTTTTTTTCTTCTAAAATTTGATTTTTTCATAAAGTACATTTTAATTTCGAATTTATGTCCATGTGGATGTCCATGTCAAAAAACCAGTAACCCCGTGATCACCAAAAACTGATAGATGTATATATCCCCCCTTAGCTGGTGAGCGACGACGACGATAATGAAATATAATGTTTTACCCATGGGTGGGGGTGGTATATTCTAGATTGTTTTATTTTTTTTATTGTGTGTGTGCCATAGCTGGTGAGAAAAAAAAATTACTTGCTGTAACGGTTCATGTTACGATGCTCTCACCAAGAGATCCACACACACGATTCATTCCCCTTCATGTTGGGAGAAGAATCTCCCAAACCCTCTCTTTATTTCACGGATGGCTCGCTACGCTCGCCAGAATGATAAGAAAGGAGTGCAGCGCGCGCCAATAATACAAAAGGGTTACCGAACAATCGCGCGTGTCATCACTAGACAGTCAGGTTTGCCTTACAATCGATGCGGGTTTTCTGAAGACATACAGAGCCCAGCCTAACGTTTCCCTCTGCCAGCGAAGATAGTTCTCTTTCTCCATCCTTCCTCGTTGCACAAACTCCGAGACATCTGGGTCCTTTGGGCAGGCTCTCGCGTAATCATCAAGCGCCCACCACGTGAGCCATTCGTAGTGATCCCAATCGTCACGATCACTGACAAGGGAATATACACAGGTCAAGCCTTGTTCCTCTCCAATCCGGACATAATCCTCGTAGGAGCCGAAATCGCGCGCGCGAATTTTGGCACCAACAGTCTTCAGATACTCTCGTCTGGTTCCTTCAGCCAGAAGGGCTCACCAACCAGCACCAATCCTCCTTGCTTAGCCATCTCCATCGTAGCTCGCACTGTGCCCCTGTAGCCTCCATATATCCAACATGCTCCGATGCACATTGCCACATCGAACGACTCGGGCTCAGCCTTGAACTTCGCTCCATCGGCCTCCAGGAATTCGAGGTCAGATTGCGGTACTCGGTTTCTATGTTTCTCCCGGGCATCTCTGATGCAGTATGGCGATATGTCAACGCCTATGCCTGACACGCCATAGAGCTCTGCCAATCTGACCAAGAACTCTCCTTTCCCGGATCCCATGTCGAAGACCCTTGATCCTCGTTTCAGGTTGAGGAGGCTGCACAGTCTCTCGAATTTCTGTGTGCCAATGGGATTGCAGAGCAAATGCCTTCTGTGACGAATGTCATGATATTTCCATACGTCCAAGGAAATCCAACTCAGTCACCGTATCTCCACGCCAGCCTATACAAGGCTCTCGGACAGAAAAGGCACACCACTGATGGGCAACTTAGCTGCGGCGCGCGCCCACGCATCGGGAATCACATATCTTTCAAATGAATTTGTTTTTTAAGTAAATGATTCCTGCAATAACCCATAACACAACAGCCCACACTATGTACCATGTCACCTGGTTTGCTCCTGTTATTCCTGTTGGTGTAGCGATTAGCCAAAAAATGAGAAGACTTGAGTGCATGATAATGGCCATGAAAAGGCTCTTTGTATGATCGTAGACCCAAGTCATCAACACTCTGTATGGTGGAAGGAAAGAGAACAAGATTACAGACATGAAGAGCGTCAGAGGTACATTTCCAGATGAAGTTCTAACTCCATACAAATTCGAAATAAAGTGCCAGAAACCCCATAAAACGCCGACTATTAGCCCGGTAGCAAAAATACTATAACGCTTTCTTAGGTGAGGAATTGCGAAACCAGTCCAGCCAAGTTCCTCGCAGATTGGACCTATTAAACCCACTATAAGAGCTAATGCAACAAGAGAAGCTTTGTCTCCTGCAGTTAGTATGCCTGGAATAAATGCGGGAGAAAAAATTGAAAGCACAAAAAGCGTTGCAAAAACTGAGAGTGGACCTGTCAGAATCGCAATCGCATACCAGCGAACAGCAACCCTCCATCTACGCAGCCTAGAAACAATATCGTGAAGACCATTTTTTCCATAAACGAAAATTGTCGTAAGAATCCCTGCGACAATAGGACCAGAAAGTGTCACCAAGACAACGTACATGAACAATGGACCACTCAGTGTTTGGTCTAAGATTCCAGAAATTCTACTAGGACCGATTAATATTAAGAAGCCGCCCCACGAAATAGCAAACGCCAGAGCATAATAGACTATTAATGGATGTAGTTTGATGACACTTGTAATACTCATAAATTCACTTTCCCTTCTTTTCTCTTTGGGTCCATTCTATGTCAAAACTTTCTGATATGTTCGCATATCTTACCCTTAAACTCATCATAAGCAAAACTCAACTAATTCTTCATAATTTTCTGCATTTTTTTGCTTTATCATTCAGCTCTCTAGCGCGCGCTAATTCCAGTGAACAAGCTTGAGATCCTGACACCCTACCTAGCACTAACTGGACTAATTGTAGCAGTATCAGCGGTTGTAGTGGTTAAGAGAAGAAACAAGGACTAAACAAAACACTCTTTCCCTTTTTTCGAATCTTTCTAGGGTACCTTCTTCGTTATCTTGCAGAGCGGAGCAAAGCATTAACTCGTCGTCGCCTTAGCTGGTGAGAGCATCCAAAAATGAACTATAAAATCAATAGATTCCTCTATTTGACTTTTTTAGAGAATGATGCCTAAATGCTTATTGTGTTCTTGAAAGTGAATGTAAAAAAGCTATCATATAGTGTACTCTAGATCGCTAAGTTAATAATAGAATTGTCTAATCATTGGGTGCAGATGTTTAACAATGGGAAAAGTAATCGATCTAACCCAAGAAATATACAATGGTATGCCTGTCTTTCCAGGCCATCTGAAGACTGTGGTTTTTCCTTTTCATACACATGAAGAGACAAAAGGCACAATCCACGGAACAAAGGGAGACTTTAGTTATTCAACATTCGGTCTACTGATGTCAGACCACGGCCCAACTCATGTAGATTCCATCTGGCACATAAAGGAAGGAGCCCCAACAATAGATGAGATCTCAGTAGAAAAATTCGTCACACCAGCTATATGTCTAGACTTCACCCATATCAAACCTAAAGGAATAATCTCAGTAAAAGACCTCGAGGATGCACTAACAAAAGCCAATTTAGAAGTTAAAAAAGGAGACACTGTCCTCCTCTACACTGGACATTATGATAAAACATATCCAAAGAAGGAATATCTGACTGAGAACTCAGGTCTAGACTATGATGGTACACTCTGGCTTGCTGAAAAAGGAGTTGTGAACATCGGAATAGACGCAACTACAATAGATTCCTGCGGTAACACGGAAAAAAAATTCTTCCCATCACATGAAGTATGCCGTGAATGCGGATTAATGAACACAGAAAATCTCTGCAATCTAAAAGAAGTAGTTGGAAAACGTTTCACATATGTTGGATTGCCTCTAAAGATACGTGGAGGAACAGGCTCACCAATACGTGCCGTCGCTCTAATGGACTAAGCTGTGCTATAGGTAGCGTGTGTTACAAAAGGTTACGCACGCACTAACTTTCTTTCTTATTCTAGCCAAACTTTTCTTCTTGGGTATCTTTGAATCTTCTCTCTAACCGCTGCCCAGATGAATTCTTGTTGATTCACTTGAAGATCACTTAGCTTGGCAATATGATCGATATTTTCAAGCATGGCTTCTGAAAAATAAATGAATTCACGTTGATCTTTCCTGAACATTTTTTTCACACCTTTCCCAGTAAATGATTTCTATACGACTATTCTGTAAATTATTTGTTATCAATAAATTGTCGAAATTAGAATTTAAAATGTTAAGTTGTGTGAGCTATAGGTGTATCATTTAAGTATCGTTTTCCACTGGACTAACACGGTTTAGCAGTAAACTTTGATTGATGATAGCACGTGCTAATAGCAAAAGGAGTCATGGTGTGCGATAGGTTCTGTGATAAAGTGCAGACATCTATATTCTGATCAAAATTTTACGTTGATTTTAAAATAGGTATGTTCATGGTATGATTTTAGAAAACTAGCTGGTTATCTTAAGTCTTAAATATTTTATCAACTGCTCGAGATTGCGTGGCTATTGCATTGGTTGATGTCTCCTTCAATGTTGACCAAGGAGAAATAGTTGCATGTCTAGGCCGTAACGGTGTAGGAAAAACAACAACACTAAGGAGCATAATGGGACTAACCCAATAAGTAATGGTAAGATAAAATTCGCGGGCCGCGAAATATCAAAAGAACCAATATACTCTAGACCGACTATGGGGATAGGTTATGTTTCAGAGTATAGAGGTATATTTCCAGAACTTACAGTTTCAGAGAATCTTATGCTAGCAGCATCAGGGTCAAAAATAAAAAGCTACGAACAAATATTCGATTACTTCCCAGTTTTAAAGAATTATCTTGAAACTAATGCTGGTAGTCTAAGTGGGGGAGAACAACAGATGCTTGCGATAGGTAGAGCACTTCTAGGAGATAAAAAACTGTTAATCTTAGATGAACCGACTCAAGGACTGGCACCATTAGCAGCAAAATCGCTGGTGACTTCATTCCATAAAATCAAAGGAAAAACTTCTATTTTGTTAGTTGAACAAAATGTCAATCTTACGCTAGATCTGGCGGACAGAGTTTATGTTATGTGAGATGGCCATAGTTTTTGATGGTTTACCTTCTGAAGTGAAAGAAAGAAAAGAAATTCAAGACTATCTAGCTGTAGCCTAATACTGATAATCATTTTAGTTGGGATTACCAGCCTTTCTTGCTAACACGTTCTTCTAATAAATTCCTGCATAGATCAAGTTCTCCATCCCAACACTCAATTTCTCCCTCTTTATCCTCAGTATTCTTTAATTCAACTTGATCAATCACAGCTCCGCATTTCCCACAAACAATCTCTCCATCTGATGCTGTAATGAACTTTGATTGGTCTTTATTCCCACATTCGCATTTCAAAGTCTTAATGACAGTCACTTTTTGTTTCCTCCTCAATATATTGTTAAATATTCTATAAAATAAATTCACACATTACCGAAAGTATTTTGTGGAGTCTAATTCAAAAATATTCAATGCACATAAGTATCTTGGGTTGTTGTTATGATCTTCACGATTAAAGATCTTGCTCACCTAATATCCAAACGCAGTTTTTGCATATTGGCGACACAGGATAAACAAGGTCCACATGTTGTCGGTGTATGCTATTTAGCTAAAGATCTAGAATTGTTCATTCCAACTAGTGAAAAAACTGCTAAAGTTAAGAATATCCGTCGAAACTCAAATGTTGCTATACAAATTCCTGTACCCTGGCCATTGATTCCCGCACCGCCACGAAGTATACAATATCGTGGAACTGCAGAAATCTTAGCAATCAATGATATTGAAGCACAGGGAGTCCTTTCAAAGTCATCTTATATTAATCGACGCGTTCTTCGTAAACTTATTGAAAATATTGATGTGCAGAAATGGGGAGAAAGTGTCTGGATACGTGTAACGCCTACAGATCAAATAGAAACCTTCATGATAGGCGTGCCTATTACCACAGTTTTTCGGTCAACAGAGAAAGCTCTATTACATTTTGATGTGAATCACAAATAAGCGCGCCCTATCTCGAACATTGAGGATTCGTCCACATGGGTTTCTTGCTGTGTACGTTGCGAGTAACATGTCATTAAGAATTTTATGGAAAAATAAATCTCTAGACATTATTTAAAGAGGACTTTACCAAATATTGTAAAGCATCATCAATCCTTTTCAAAAACCAAATCAATTGCTTCTTCGACAGATTCAACAGATATAACTTCTCTACCGTCTATAGCGATGCCAGCCATCTTTTCAGCAACTCCGCCAGAAGGTCTGATTGCAATTACTTTTCTATCAGTCTTTAATGCTAATGCAATTTCAGAAAGAGTTCCAGCCCCACCGTTGACAGCAATAATTGCGTCAGCTGATTTGATATTGATAATGTTTCTTCCATCACCCATTCCAGTCACAATAATAATATCGACATATGGGTTCGCATCTTTATTGCACCCTGGTAGAATGCCTACGGTCAGACCTTTTTTCTCCTTAGCTCCCTTACAGACTGCTTCCATGACACCACCTCTACCTCCAGTAATTAATACGGCGCCTCTTGATGCGATTGCTTTGCCAAGTTCCTCAGCTATTTGATAAACATCTGGGGGAATACGTTGAGCACTTCCAATAACAGTAATCTGTTTCATACGGTTAAGTTCACACCTTAGCTTAAATAACTTAGAACTCTTGATAGCTTGTTCATCTTCTTATGAAATAATTTAGGATCCATTTTTCGAGTCGATAAACATATATTTTTAGTTAATCTTCACATCATTAGGTTGCAGTTTTGAAAGCCAGACGAATTCAAGCTTTGAATATAACATCAGGTCCAACCGAGAGTGGAGAACAAGTACCAGTTGCAGGAGAATTAGTTCCAATCGACAAACTATCTGTATTCCTTTCAAGTTCTTGGATTCTTATACTATTAATATTGGTTCTTCCCATTGCATTTATATTATATCGAAAACGTGATGTAACTCTGAAGATATTGACTTCTCTGGTTTCACGATTATTCGAGTATAGAATACTACGTTAAACATGTGCGCTAATAGTCTACTTCACTTTCTTTTCTTGAAGATTTAGGTAGATATTTCCATGATTAATTAAGTAGCTTGCCAGCTAAGAATAAACTATTTGAGTTATGATTTACTCCTTATAGCACACGTTTATCGACTCTTTTTATAGGCATTAAAGGAGAAAAATACAATCATGTCTAATGATGAAGAGAAATCTAATGAAGCCCATGAAATTCACTTAACTCGTTGTAATGGATGTGGTGGAATGTTTGATCTTGAAATTTATGGTTCATGTCCTTATTGTAAATGAAGAATGAACATCTTATTTGTTGATATGCTCTTTGCAATTTTTCTTCTTTTCATTGTCAATATCTTTATTCTTCATATGGGATCAGTATGAGATCCATAATTTGATCGTATGCTGCCAAAAAATAGTGATGTTTTAACATTTATGTCCTCGTTTAAATAACTTCGAGCTCTTCATAAAATTATGAAACTCGTAATTTTAGGAGGCGGATTCTGTGGAGCAATAATAGCAAAAAAATTAGATAAGCGCCAAGATGTGGATGTAATTCTAATAGATAAAAAATTATATTTCGAATACGCTCCAAGCATATACAAACTAATTTCTGATAGTGAATACTTAAACAAAATTACTGTTCCTTTTGAAAAAATTGTAAAGCAAGGAAAAGTAATCGTAAACCAATTAACCAATTTGACAGATCAATATGTCGAAACAACAAATGAAAAAATACCATATGACTATTTAGTAATCTCTACTGGAATAGAATATCCGATATTTCTGGATAATCAAGAAAATGTCTTCACATTGAAATCTAGCATAAGTGCGATACAGATAAATGAAAAAATTGTCAACACCAAACACGTACTCATTATTGGTGGAGGTTTAATCGGAACAGAGATCGCAGGAGAACTAGTAACGAAGATGAAAGATAGGCATGTAACTATTGTCCATTCAAAAGATAGACTGATCGAACGAAATCCTGCTAAAGCGTCATGTTATGCCCAGAAATTCTTGGAAAAAAAAGGAGCTAAAATAATCTTTAATGAAGAAATCATTAGACATGAAGATCGTATTTTCATATCAAATAAAGGAAGCAAAATAGAAGCAGATATTGCGATTTGGTGTGCTGGGATCAGATGGTCTCCGGATTACCTAAATGGTTTCGATCCACAAATCTTTACAAATAAAGGAGCGTTGAAAGTAAACGAACATTTACAGTTACATGGCTTTGAGAATATTTTTGTAGGAGGGGATGTCTGCAGTGTATCTGAAGAGAAGACAGCTCAAAACGCAAGAATTCATGGAATTATAATTGTAAAAAATATATGTAAATTAATGATGAACAAAAGAAATATTTCGTACAAACCAAAAAAACGAATTATGGTTATAGGTCTGGGAGCTTGGTCAGGTATTCTCATTTACGAAAAAATTGTTATTACTGGAATAGTTCCAGGAATCCTCAAATATATTGTGCAATGGATAACGATGCGGAGATATGAGTAGCCATTTAGAACGTGTGCTAGAAACCGGCCTTCTTGAATAGATTGTCTTCGAACTTCTTCCACGACATTTTAGTTAAAAGAATGTGAATGTCGTCAATATTTTTCATGGAATCAAAATCAATTTCGTATAATAACGATTGTACATTGTTTTGTTTAGCCATGATGGTCACCAAAATAAACTGACTATCCAAACTTAATATATAACGACGTTATATATATGCTTAACGGTGTTATAGATAATGGGTCGTGAATTGATTAAAAAATCTTTCAGAATGCCTAACTCGAGTTAGGATGGTCGATCTAGGTATTTTGAAAAGTAAAAATCGATTAATAATACCTTTTATAAAGGTGCAATAACACTGTTATACAAGTGTGAGATCTTGCGGCCTCCATGTGAAGAGATAGTTCAGGAATTCTTGCCAACATTTAGATCTTTAATTGCTAAAGAACTGATAGAAAAGTACAGTTTCTCACAAATTGATGTGGCTGAGAAATTGGGAACAACACAAGCCGCAGTCAGTCAGTATCTAAGCTCAAAAAGGGGACAAAGGAATTCCTCTAAAATAAAATCGATGACAAAAGTAAAAGCATTAGCGAGTGAAGTCGCCAAAGAAATAGCGGAGAATAAGCTTGAGGAATTTGACGTATCATCAAGCTTTTGTAAATTATGCCTTGAGTTGAGAACAAATCAACCTCGTCGTAAATCCAAATAGCACCTTTATACTTTGAATTATATCGATCTTCTGTTAACACCAAATAACGTTACACGGAAGATTGAATAATTTGTCTGCCACGGCAAAAGCCAAAGTTCATAAAATCGATATTAAACAACATTCAACTAATATTGTTCAAGAAGAAGTGGCTGTAGAAGCTCCTGCTAATATTTACATTAACAAAAAACATCTTGTCACTCTCTTATCATCGCCATCAATGCTAATCGAGTTAGCCATCGGATATCTTTTATCTGAAGGAATTCTCAAAACGAAAGATTCCATAGATGAACTACTCGTTGCCGGGACAGATATACATGTGAAATTAAAAGCAGGAGCTAAGGTAGATTTTGATCTTAATAGGTTCGGAAAATTTGTCTCATCTGCATGTGGCTCATTAGTAGATTATCTCCGTCTGTTGGCTCAAATCAATTCAAAGATTACAGATCAATATTCTATTACCGCTGAGAACTTAGAACAAATGGTTATTCAATTGAATAATGAATCCAGGGTCTTCAAGATAACTGGTGGGATTCACTCAGCGGCTATATTCGAAAATTTAAAAATGGCTGCATTTGCTGAAGACGTGGGGCGCCATAACGCGGTAGATAAAGCATTAGGGGCTTCAATACTAAGAAACTTAGACTTCAATAGATCTGTGCTTGTAACATCGGGAAGGCAGACTGCAGATATTGTTGCAAAAGCAGCTCAGATGGCTGTTCCCATTTCAGTTTCGATATCAGGTCCTATACATTCTGGGATAAAGTTAGCCGAGAGAGTTGGGATAACCCTGATTTGTTTTGCTAGAGGTAAAAGGTTCAATATTTACACATATCCTGAAAGGATTAAGCTGTCTTAATGTGATAGAATGTTCACAGAATAACGACTCTTTTAATTTTATAATGTTAATTCAAAAAATATTTGCCAGCTGATTGATATTCGAGATTATTGGGACTTTATAACTAAGTATCTCCGCTTTTTGAAATGGGTTGTTATCAACTATAATTATTTTCATGCCGGCTTTCTTAGCGGCTATCACATCAAATGGAGAATCTCCAACTACTAAACAGTTTTGGGGTTCAACTTCAAGTCTCTTAGAAGCTTGAATAAACATCTCCGGATTTGGTTTAGCTTCCTTAACATCATTTGATGATATTATTACATCAAAATAATTCTCAAGATCGAATTTATTCACAACTCGTGTTACACTTGGACTATCAGCTGATGTGGCCAGACATATGCTAAATCCCTTATCTTTCAGATACTTGAGTAGTGTCTCCACTCCGTCGAAAACTTGCATATCTTTTGATGTCTCGATAAATTCAAGTCTCTTATATCTCACAATTTCATTGATATGTCTGTGTTGATTTTCAGGCAGAATCTCCTTAATAATTTGTTTTGCAGGCTTACCAAAACGGCGATAGATCTCTTCATCTTTTACAGTTAATCCGAATCTTGATAATGCTCTATGAAATGA
>Ga0154710_112_pt5 | contig 16497 bp, 22 predicted proteins | sample Rifle2008BG13ft_FD_105570 | JGI IMG/M metagenome (GOLD analysis project Ga0154710, IMG submission 105570) | Candidatus Bathyarchaeota archaeon RBG_13_38_9
GCTTCCTTATCCTCCTTTTTTTTGCGGTAGTCATTTATTGCAGCATGTAGAGCATCTGCAGCCAAGTTTGAGCAATGCATCTTTATTGAGGGCAATCCGCCAAGGTTGCTGGCGACTTCCGATCTTGTTACTTTCAAACCTTCATCAAGTGTCTTGCCTTTGGCGATTTCAGTTATCATACTGCTTGTAGCTATTGCAGCACCACAACCGAATGTTTTGAATTTTAGATCTTCAATTTTATCGTCTTTTACTTTTATGTAGATGGTCATTAGGTCTCCGCAGACTGGATTGCCTACAGTACCTACTCCATCTGCATCTTCTATTTCACCCACGTTTCGAGGGTTTTTGAAGTGATCAATAACTTTCTCGCTGTACATTATATTTCCACCTTTGAATATAGTCTAGATACTTGATGTCTCCAAATTATTGGTAGAATGTTTTTTTGATATTCATCCAAAAGATAAGGTTCTTGCTTATCAAGATGACTGATATTATATGTGTTGCCCAGGTAAGGCCATAAGACGTCTATAACCTTAATTTGTCCACTGATGATTTTAAATTAGTCTGGGTCATTTGATTTTCTTGATGAATACGTGGATGTCTTTGTCTGTTTTTTCTACTGCAACAACTTCATGGCCAGTGCTTTTTGCGAGACTGGGTAAGTCGAGTTCTGCAGCTGGATCATCAGCTATGATCTCTAAAATCTGACCCACTTGAAGTTTTTCGAGTTCGACTTTCGTCTTTATGACTGGCATTGGGCAGAACATTCGCACACAATTTAATTGTTTATCTGCTCGGGGTGTCAATTTTCATCCCTGATTAAATCAGTTTGTCTGAATTCTAAACTTACTGGTATAAAAGTCTCCATAAGGCTCATTAATTGAGTTTTGTTAGGTCGCTGGTTAGAAATAAATACTTGACATTGATTCATTGTGGCAATAACTCTGGAGAAAAATACATTGGCTGACGTTGCAAAACAGAAAATCTTGGTATTTGATAAACGTCTCTGCACTGGCTGCCGGATGTGTGAAATTGCCTGCTCATTCAACAAATTCGACAATACGTACAGCTATGAACAGACACACATAAGACATGTAATAGAGTTCGACAGAGGAGAAATCGAATGTCAATATTGTCAACATTGCGAGGATCCTTTATGCCTTGCATCATGTCCAGTAGATGCAATCCATAAAGACGATGAAACTGGAATAGTGAAAATTAATCCTCTAGAATGTATCGGCTGCCAGACCTGTAATATCGTTTGTCCAGCACGTATACCAAAATTCTATGCTGAAAAAAAGATCTCAATAAAATGTGACCTTTGTGATGGAGACCCTGCTTGTGTAAAATATTGTTCGCCCATGGCGATAAGCCACGTCACCAGAGAAGAAGCAGATAAGATATTACGAGAAATCTATGAAGAGCCAAAAATAGCTTCACAGGAGACGAAATGAGATGGAAACAACTCAAGAAAAAGAGATCTTACAAAATCTACGGACTCAACTAGGAGAAGAAATTATTAGAGAATCTAGAATGGCTCCTGATAGCCCTGTAATCAAAGTTAGTAAAGAAAAGCTTATTGATGCTCTCAAAATATTGGTTGAGAACCATGAGGCAAGATTATGCACAATATCTGCTGTCGATAATGGTCTTGATTTCGAGTTAATCTATCACATGAGTATCAAAGGATTCATAATCCATGTAAAGACGTCGGTCATGAAAGAAGAATCAAAAATATCATCTATAACAGGCATCATCCCGGGTGCTATGACTGTTGAGAGAGAAATTTGGGATTTATTCCAGATCGAATTTGATGGAATTTCAGATCCGCGACCACTCATATTACCTAAAGAATGGCGTGAAAATAAAGTTGCTCCATTAAGGAAACCTATGGGAGGTATAGTTGCGGAATATCAGAAACCAACAGTGGAAACTCTCATGGAACAGGGCCAAGTATTCACAATGCCCTCGACAGTGAAAACGAACAGAGAAAATATGCAGCTCCCAGAAGTTCAAACTACAATGAATCGTCCAGAAGCCCTTAAAGAGATTCAGGAAGTCGCACGTCTAGTCAAATTTGATGAGAAGGTAGGTTACAACTGGCACAAGAAGAAACTGAGGTACTAGGATATGAGTCGCAATAAAGAATATGCGATGTACTGGGGATGTTGGGTACCTTCAAGACAGCCCAGCGTCGAGGCAGCATGCAGAAAAGTGATGGATAGATTTGGAATCGGTATCCGGGACATGGAGGGTGTTTCATGCTGTCCGGATCCAGTAGTAACTGAACGATTGCAACGTGAAATGTGGCTAGCTCTAGCAGCGAGAAATATCTCAATAGCAAATTCAATGGGAATGGATCTAGCTACAGTATGTAATGGATGTTATGAGACATTCTTTGAGGCCATAGAGACTTTAAAAACTGATAACACTCTAAGGGAAGAAGTGAAAAAAGTTCTCGAACAAATAGGTAAACCATTACCTTCAAGCACATCTCTAAAACATATCGTCGAGATACTAGGTCAAGATATCGGAATTGACGAAATAAAGAATCTAAGTACAAATAAGCTTAGCAAGTTAAATGTTGCAGTTCATCCTGGATGCCATTTATTTAGAGCCCACGATCGAGAAAAAGTTCGAGACAAACCTAAACTTCTTGAGGATATTGTCGATGCCACGGGAGCCAAAAGAGTCGATTATGGAATCCAGAGATTCTGCTGTGGTTACCCACACCGTGTTGTAGAAGAAGAATTTTCGCTCAAGATGATGTTAGCCCAAAAGCTTGAGAGAATGTGGGAAGAGGGTGCGGACTGTATAGTTGTTTCATGCCCAGCATGCAATATTCAATTCGAGTTTGGACAGCTAGAACTAAAAAGAAAATACAAAATGTCATTTGGTGAAGGGATACCCGTGGTCCATGTAGTTGAACTTGTTGCATTAGCTTTAGGAATCAAACCTGAAGAGTTCGGTCTCCATACCCATAGAGGCCCAACAAAAAACATAATCACAAAATTGGAGAAATAAAAATGTCTGAAGTCATTCCCATAGGGCCCTTCCATCCAGCACTAAAGGAAGCAGCACATTTTGAGCTAGAAGTAGAAGGTGAGAAAGTCGTTGGAGGGGACTTTAAGTTTGGATATATGCATCGAGGTATAGAAGACTTAGCCACAAAGAAATCTTATCACAGCAACATTTTTCTTGCAGAGAGAGTTTGTGGAATTTGTAATACTGTCCATTCCACATGCTACACACAAACAGTAGAAGCACTAATGAACCTAGATCCGCCCCAAAGAGCCAAATATATTAGAACAATCGTTTTTGAAACCGAGCGGTTAGCTAGCCACCTATTATGGTTTGGAGTAGGGATGCACGAACTTGGCTATGATACAGCATACATGTATTTGTGGAGAGAAAGGGAACATGTTATGGAAATCATGGAGCGCCTTTGTGGAAAAAGAGTCAATCTTGGAATAAACACGCTTGGCGGAGTTAGAAGAGACATCTCCCCTGAAATTATTGATTTCATTAACGGAAAACTGGACATAGTTGACAAGGTAATTGAGAAGACTGGTAAAATAATTAATGAGGATAGAATTCTAAAATCTAGAGTAAAAAACATTGGTATCCTACCTAAAGATGAAGCCAAGAAACTCTGCGTTGTTGGCCCTACAGCAAGAGGATCAGGAATTGACATTGATGTTAGAAGAGATGAACCATACGCGGCATATTCAAAAATGGATTTTCAAGTGCCATTGGAAGAAAGTGGTGATATACTCTCACGTGTATTGGTTAGGTTTAAAGAACTTATCGAATCGACAAAGATAATCCGTCAATCAATCAAAGATCTTCCCAGAGGTCCAATATCCCTAGAAGAATTACCCTTCCCAAATAAAGGTGAAGCTTTTGGAAGAGTTGAGGGTCATCGCGGTGAGCTAGTATATTATATCAAATCAAATGGAACAAATCGTCCAGAACGAGTCAAGATTAGAACTCCTTCAGTAGTGAATAACAGCTCACTTCTGTATATGATGCTTGGAGAAAAATTGGCTGATGTGCCGATAATTATTGCAAGTATAGATCCATGTTTCTCATGTACTGATAGAGTAACTATAGTTGAGAATAAGTCAAATTCTAGAAAAACAGTCTTGCTTTCACAATTGAAACGGAGGAGAAATAATTGATCGAGATCCTAGAAACCCTATTTGGGTTGTTTGTTTGTCCAGGTTTCATATTTTCTCTGATTGTCGGTGGATTATTTTATTGGTTCTATAGGAAACTTCGAGCTAGAATGCAAGCTAGAATTGGTCCGCCGTGGTATCAATTCTTTGCAGATGTAATGAAACTTTTCTCAAAGGATTCAATAATTCCATCAAGGGCAAGAGGATACCTATTTGTTCTCGCTCCAATATTTTCCATTATTGGCCTGCTATTAGTGGTTGTAATGCTCCCAATCGGGGCATGTTCATTAATGCAATCACCTGAAAGCTTGATAATGGCGATGTACTTTCTAGCCTTTCCTGGTCTGGCATTGATTATTGCTGGTGTAAGTTCTGGTTCCCCTTATGGTGCGATTGGTGCTAGTCGTGAAGCTCGAATGATGGTAGGTTATGAACTTCCCTATGTGATCTCCGCATTAACCTTGGCCTTTCATCTTAAATCATTGGATATAATGTCGATAGTTAATTATCAATTTGAGAATGGAGCTTTTCTCTTAAAATATCCATTGGCATCAATAGCGTCCGTAATATGCCTTTTGCCTAAAATTTGTCGTCGACCCTTCGATGCTCCTGAGGCAGACACAGAAATAATCGGAGGCCCCCTTACTGAATACTCGGGGATACCTTTGGGACTTTTCGAATTGGTTAACGCTCTTAAATGGTTTATCTTTCCAGCATTTGCAGTGACACTCTTCTTTGGTGGAGGAACAAACATAATTGAATTCTTATTAAAATGCCTTGGATTGGTTATTCTAATAACAATCATTGATGTAATCTTCCCAAGATTTAGGATAGATCAAAGTTTTAAATTCTTATTGAAGATAGCGCTGCCTTTGGCAATTATTGACCTCTTAAGGAGTGTTATTTGGATTTGAAGAGACATATTATAGTGGAAGGTCTAAGAAGTCTTCTAAGATCTTCTACCAGTAAATATCCTAAAGTTCCATATGTGCCACCGGATGGGTATCGTGGTGCCGCGGAATATGATTCTGAAAAATGTGTGGGATGTGGAGCCTGCTCTCAAACGTGTCCTCCAGGAGCTATTACTTTTACAGATGAGGAGAAAAAAAGAAATATAGAGCTAAAGTATGGTTTCTGCTCCTTTTGTGGTCGTTGCGAAGAGATATGTCCATGGGAAGCCATCCATCTGACCAAGAATTACGAGTTAGCCGTCTACAATCATGAAGATGCCAGAACTGGAATCGATATAGAATTTTTTGAATGTGTGAAATGTAGAAAATCTTTCTTTCCAGAACCTCAGATGAAGGTTTCTCTTGAAAAAGTCAAGGATGCATTATCAAAATATCATATTAAACAAGAAGAATTGGCCAATCTAATATCAATATGCCCACAATGCTCATTCACCGTTGAGGAAATGCCTGAAAGAAGATTGTTCATGAGACGACTTGTAGAGTGAGAAAAATGCTAGATACACTTCGAAAATTTGCTAGGAAGAAATCTCCGTGGATCATGCATCTGCCATGTGGAGGATGTAATGGTTGTGATATAGAGGTTGTTGCAGCGCTTACACCAAAATATGATGCTGAAAGATTTGGGGTGTTGCAAAGAGGTACTCCCAGACATGCTGACATATTGATGGTTACTGGTATAGTTACGGCGCAGGTCAAAGATAGGCTTAAACGAATCTACGACTTAACGCCAGACCCGAAATATGTATTTGCTTTTGGTTCTTGCGCTATAGATGGTGATATCTTTAATGAAGGATATGCCTTTAAAGGGCCACTGGATCAGGTTATTCCAGTCGATATCTATGTTCCAGGATGTCCGCCAAGACCTGAAGCGTTAATTGATGGTCTTGTAAAACTATTAAATAAAATTGATTTAAAACAAAGTATTGAATAAAAACTTATATGAGAACTCAGGTGCTTAAAATCGTATCAACAGAATTTAAAACATAAATAGTGAAAAACATGAGATTTCGATAATATCTGGAGCGTTAACAAAGGTGAGATTCTTTAGGAAAAGGGCTGAAGGAGAAATTTTTGCTGGAGGCGAAACAAGTAATCCCATTGCAGAAGCTGGTGCGAAACCTAGACATAGAGGCTTAAGTCATCTCAAAATACAATTAGCTGAATTCGTTTTTTTCACAGTGATAACTTTAATTGCATTGGGTTTCTTCTATCTTGGATTAGACATATTAGTAGTAGCAGGAATATTCTTGTTTGGTGTAATTGTGAAACTAATTTTTAATACGTTTAAAGGATAGTCGAACCATTTGGTGCACGCCATTATCAATAATTATCTAGTCTTTTGAAGTTGGTTTGGATGTATAGGTCTTATATGTATCTTCTACATTCCTCAATAACAATCATCAATATTGATCACCAAGACGAAATCAGAATTACTTATGACAAGAAAAATTTGATGTGATTAACTATGAAGTTATTCAAGAAGAGACGTGAGGATGATGTTTTTCTGGGAGGAGAGCCACCCAAATATGCTGATAGGAAAGCCTGGCATATGCGTGCACGTGCTTTCATGGCGGCAACTCTTGTCTTAATCATAATATTTGATTGGTACATAATCCATCAAATGCTATATGGTGACCCGTCACTATGGTACTGGGTTTATTCAATATTACTTACAATACATATAGCATGGATAATGGTGGCCATAGCGGTGTTGAGTCCATAATCTCTTAACTGATAAATTGATTTGAGTCTATGAATAACAAATTATTTAGATTAATAGTTGAGCTTATAGTATTGATAAGTATGAGAGGTTTAGACGAATGGATTTGACGGTTGCCTTTGAAATAATTGGCGTTATCTTCGCTTTGGCTGCTATTGGATTCTCAGTCTACATAATGGGTCGTTATAAAAGAGGTGCCACAGTTTGGATATACATAAGTATAACCTCGTTTTGCATGTTATTCTCGATGCTGCTTGGAGTAGTCGATCTTCTAATTCCAGTTGATCCAGTGATACAACGTTTAGAACAATATATTTTCCTTCTAGCTGCTGCGATGGCATATGCTCTGAGTGGAATTAAACTCTACGAGATTTTCGTTTATAAGGAATGATTAGGTGAAGGGTTAATGTCTACAATTTCAATACTGATAGATGCTGCTGTCGCTGCTTGTTTCTTGTTCGGAGCAGTCTTCTACCTGATGGTTGCTTATGGTCGACGACAAGGCATTGCATGGAGGATATTGGGGACTGCCGGTGCGATATGGTTCTTAATATTGTTCTTTAAATTGATCAGTAACCTTGGAGAACTGATCTGGGTTGCGGGAACAGTCCGTGCTGCTATCGCTTTAACATTAGGAATCTATCTTCTAGGACTTATTCTCCTTGCTCGCACATTGAAATAACTATCCAAGGCGTATGCTATAAAATAAAACTTGATTAGCGTGCGTGCTCTAAAGATTCGACATGCTAATAAGTATGATAATTGACTCAGACATAATATAAAAACTGATTTGAGGTTACTTCAATTGAGCGAAGATAAAATAAATCGCCGTAAATATCTGAAATATGCTGGTGCTGCAGTAGCTGTAGGCGCGATTGCAGCCGCAGGATATGGAATCTCACAGTACTCCCAACAGCCAGCTCCAACAACAACTACTCCTGGACCAACAACTCCAACCACGGGCAAAAAAAAGTTGAAAATTGGTACAACCAAACCTCTAACCGGTGCGGAAGCTATTCTAGGGAGAAATGAACTGAACGGAACTCTACTTTGGGAGAAAATGGTTAACGAAGCTGGTGGAATAAAGGCTGGAGATGGAAACACATACGAGGTTGAAATGGTCTATTATAACGATGAAAATCTGCCTGAGAATGTTGGAAGATTCTTTGAGAAGCTTATTGTTGAAGATAAAGTCAATTATCTTTTTGGACCAATTTATGGGCCTCTAGGAATGGCAACAGTTCCTGTTGTCATGAGATATGAGCAACTTGAATTCTATGGTACCGCCAGTTACGATCCTAATCAATGGCAAGATGAGTTCGGCGAATATGTTGTTCACGTATGTACGAATGGTAATGCATACCTTCGTTCAATGATGGATATGATCATGGACTACATAGTACCAGAACTTGATCCAGATGCAAAAAATATCGCGATAATCCATGGAGATGACATATTCCGCAATACCGCTGGTGTAGGGGGAATGGAATATGCAAAAGAAAAAGGAGTCAATGTTGTTGTTTATGAAAAATATCACACTGGTGCAACAGATCTCTCTCCAATATTGAGCAAGATCAAAGCAGCAAAACCAGATGTCACAATACTTTTGACGGGAGGAGCTTACCAAGACGCGATATTGATAACTAAACAACTGAAGGAACTCGATATTAACCTTAAATTATTCTTCCCTGGAACTGGAACAGTGACCCACGAATGGTATGATGCTGTCCAACCGTACGGTGATTACGTTCTTACGATAACCCAATGGGAGCCTGGTGTTAAATATCCTGTTAACTATGGGCCTTCACATGATGAATACATTTCAAGATATACGCAAGAGTATGGACAAGAACCCGAATACGCCTCAGCGATTGGATATACTCAGGGATTAGCACTTCAAATGGCCATGGAAAAATGTCCTGACCCTCTCAATCCAAGGGCCTTGAGAGAAACAGTAAGAAAAGAAGTTGAATTCATCGGTTTCTATGGGCACTTCAAGACAGATGAACATGGCATTCAAATAGGACATAAAGTTGTTGTGATGCAGTGGCAGAACGGCAAAAAAATGTGCGTATGGCCACCACAAGTAGCAAACTCAGAATTGCTCTATCCTATGCCAAAATGGTCTGAAAGATAAAGCGTTTCACTTGGGATCTATACTTCTTAATCCATTTTTTTCCTTTTTTTCAAATTTAATTATTTTTCATCTGTTTTTCTCTAAATGCTTGAAATTTGTGTGAACATTAAACCGTAGCTGGTTCTGGCAATGTATAAATATGACTTGAAAACTACAGCCAAACATATTTGAGGTAAAATCAATTGACTGCGGAAAAGCTTAGTCGACGTAAATATCTGAAATATGCTGGCGCTGCAGTAGCCGTTGGTGCGATTGCAGCTGCAGGATATGGAGTCTCACAATATTATCGGAAGCCAACAACAACGACCCCAACAACACCAACTTCAACTATTGCAACCACAGGAAAGAAGAAGGTTAAGATTGGGGGAACTAAACCATTCACTGGTCCTGACGCACTTGCAGGAATCAGTGAGGGTAATTCGAATAAGCTTTGGGCTAAGATGGTGAATGAGAATGGTGGAATAAAAGCTGGTGACGGAAATACCTACGAGGTTGAATTGATTCTTTACAATGACGAGCAAAAACCCGAGAACGTTCCAAGAATCTATGAGAAACTGATCGTCGAGGACAATGTGGATTTCCTGTTTGGACCAGTTTGGGGACCACTAGGAATGGCTACTGTTCCAATGGTGGAACAGTATAAGAAATTTGAGATTTTCGGAACATGCTCCTTCGACCCTAAAGATTATCGAGACTGGAAATATATCGTACATACAATCACAAATGGCCCACATTATATGGAAGCAATTCTAGACATGATCTGGGAACGAGTATTGCCCAATGATCCTGATGCGAAAAATATTGCGATAACACATGGTGACGACGCATTTCGTGGGGTAGCTGGAGGATATGGGTATGAGTACGCAAAACAAAAAGGCTTCAACGTTGTTTTCTATGACACTTACAACTCAAGTGCAACAGACCTTACACCAATGTTGACTAATGTAAAAGCAGCGAAACCAGCTATATACCTGAATGCTGGCGTATACGGAGACGCAATTTTACTTATGAAACAGATAAAAGAACTTGATTTGAATGTCAAAATGGTTTGGGCTGGCACAGGAACAGTCTTTCCAAAATTCTATGAATCTTTAGGTAAATATGCTGAAGGATGCGTCACCTGTACACAATGGGAGAAAGGAATAAACTATAGTCAAGACTACGGACCAAGTGCAGGCGATTTCTTAACAGCATATCAGAGAGATTATAATGAAATTCCAGATTACCATGCTGCAACTGGATTTCAGCAGGGACTGGTAATACAGAGAGCTATGGAGCTATCAGATGATCCGATGAATTCTGAATCTATACGCAAAGTAGCTGGCGAGATGGAGATGACGACATTCTATGGAAAATACAAGGTTGATCCAGAGACAGGTTGGCAGACAGGTCATAAAATGGGTGTTGTACAGTGGCAGAATGGTGAAAAAATAGTTGTGTGGCCAATGACTGCAGGCGCCAAAGAACTATGGTATCCTCTTAAGAATTGGTCTGAAAGATAAACAATCACCAAAAGATTCTTTAAGTTTAAAGTATGCAGGTGTGAGTTATGTCGCTAGAGCTGTTGGCACAGACGATCATTAACGGCCTCTTCATAGGTTTCCTGTTCGGATTAGCCGGAATGGGTTTAACAATAATTTTCGGTGTAATGAAAATAATAAATTTCGCCACAGGGGCAATGATCATGCTTGGAGCCTATGTAGGCTATTGGACCTACACCTATTGGCCATATAGTGCGATTCCAGGAATAATCGTAAGCGTTGGAGTAGGTTTTCTTTTTGGAATATTGGTATACCAAGTTTTGGTACGCAGATTAATCGGTAAGCCACTACTTACTACTCTACTAGTATTATTTGGACTGACAAGCATTCTTGAAAATTCCATGTTGAATCTTTGGTCCCCTAATCCACGTTCAATACCAATAGACTTTCCCACCTATAGCTACGGATTGATCTCAATAAGTACGAGTAGAGTCTTTGTCTCAATAATGGCTATTGTAGCGACAATTTTAGTTCTGGCTGTTTTTAAATACACGACGTTTGGAAGGATTATCCGGGCTGTAATACAAGATAAGATAGCTGCGACTTTGATGGGAGTCGACGTCAATAGAGTATACACTCTTGGATTTTCCCTTGGGGTTACCTTAACATTTTTGGCAGGAGCATTGCTGGCTATGGTGTATCCCTTCGAGCCATTTGGAGGCCTCCCATATGCTTTGATGGCATTCGTTGTTGTCGTACTTGGAACTTTAGGAAATCCTGTAGGTTGCTTGTTTGCAGGACTGATCATTGGAACAGTGCATAGCTTCGTAGGAAGTTACTGGACTCTGAATATGAGTCCTGCCGTAGCATATTTGATAATGATTATCACATTTCTGTTGAGACCTCAAGGTTTGATGGGGAAGAAGGAATAAGCCATGGCCATGCAAGTATTAAGAACAGGACTTACAGGAATAAATAGCCTGACAATCAGTCTCGGATTTCTTACAGTAATTGGTATACTCGGCCTTACTGCTGATACGGCTACAACGGGATATCTGCATGCAATGGTTGAACTAATGATTCTTGCTTATAGCCTCAATCTTTTTACAGGTTTATCAGGCTATGCTAATTTCGGACACGTCGTATTTTACGGATTGGGTGCATACACAGTTTCCGTTGTTGCAGTAAGTTTAGCGTCAATGGGTTTTGCTCTTCCCACATTCATGTATATTATTTTTGCAGGTATTTTCGCCGCAACGTTTGCTCTTGTTATTGGCTATCCTGTGTTGAGGTTAAGAGGCGATTACTTTGCGATAGCAACATTAGGAATAAATGAAGCTGTACGTGTAACCATATGTAACACGCCATGGTTAGGCGAAGGAAGAGGAATATACATTCTTGGACTGGTTCCAACTTATGATATTAAAGCACTATATATCCAGCTTTTGGTTATTGCATTCGCGGTAGTGATAACGTCTTATCTTGTGTTGAAAACAAAATTGGGCTATGGATTACGAGCTATTAAAGATGATGAAGATGTCGCAGAGATGATGGGAGTCAACACTGCAAAATACAAACGAATTGCATATGCTCTTGGAGCTTTCTTTGCAGGCCTAGCAGGAGGAGTAGTGACTTTGCAGTTTGCATGTTCATTCCCCGAATACTTCTTCATAGGAAGATCTGTCGACATGTTCGTTTCAATAGTTTTAGGAGGTACTGGAACAGTTTTAGGTCCCATGATAGGGGCTACATTATATTGGATGGTAAAAGATCATTTGCTGATAAGTTTCCCATACTTCCACCTCATAATATTCGGAACCATTCTGATAATTCTTGTTCTATTCTTCCCAGGAGGAATAATCGGATTGCTTAATAGATTTCTGAAAAAGAAGGGAAGGGTGCTTGAATAGTTGAGTCAAGAAAATATAATGACGATTAACAATGTTACAAAGATGTTTGGAGGTATCCGAGCGCTCAATAAAGTAAATGTTGAAGTCAAGAAAGGTGAGATATTAGGTCTCATCGGTCCCAACGGTTCAGGAAAGACAACCCTGTTTAACGTTATATCAGGTTTCTATCCGGCTACTGAAGGTACTATTGAATTTAAAGGAGAGAATATTACAAATCTCTCACCTCACAAGATCGCTCGAAAAGGTATTGGTAGAACTTTCCAAATTGTTAGACCATTTGGTGACATGACCGTAATTGATAATGTACTAGTCAGTGGGCTTTTCAGTGGAAAAATGGGAGTAAAGCAGTGTCGAGATATTCTGAAAACAACCAGACTTATTGAAAGAGAGGGCGACCTAGCAGAAATGCTAAACTTGGCAGAAAAGAGGAGACTTGAAATTGCCCGTGCTCTTGCTCTAAGTCCGGAAATACTTCTTTTAGACGAAACCATGGCAGGCCTAACACATACAGAAGTAGATGAATCCTTAAAGATGATCAGCGGGATCAGAAACGAATTTGGATTGACAATAATTCTTGTTGAACATGTGATGAGGGCGATAATGGCTGTATCAGAAAGGATCCTAGTATTAAGTGAGGGCACGAAAATAGCTGAAGGGTCTCCAAAAGAAGTTTCAGAAAATGAACAGGTATTAACTGCTTATCTAGGGAGAAGAGTGTGAGTTAGATGGCTTTACTTGAAGTTAAAGATCTGAATACGGGATATGGACCGATTCAGGCATTATGGTCTGTCTCACTTAATGTCGAAAATAAAGGAATCACAACACTACTTGGTGCTAATGGATCTGGAAAATCAACGTTTCTTCATTGTATTGTAGGTCTTCAAAAGTTATGGTCTGGAGACATAATATTCGATAATAAGAGTATAACAAGCATCAAAGCAAACAAGAGAACCGACCAAGGAATTTCCCTTGTTCCTGAAGGTAGACGTATATTCTTTAACATGTCAGTCAAAGAGAATCTTGTAATGGGTGCTTATACACCAAATGCCCGAGGAAAAATGGACGATTCATTTGAACAAGTTTATGCGATGTTTCCAGTTCTTAAAGAGCGTACCGGGCAGAGGGCTGGAACCTTAAGCGGTGGAGAGCAACAAATGCTGGCTATCGCCAGAGCGCTAATGTCAAGACCTAAACTCTTAATGTTGGATGAAGTATCAACAGGACTTAGTCCCGTTCTTACTACCTTGGTTATGGATACTTTGGGTAAAATAGGCGAAACTCTACCAATCCTAGTTGTAGAACAAGCAGTAGAAAAAGCATTAGAGATTTCACATACAGCATATGTCTTAGAAAATGGAAAAATCGTAATGCAAGGCAAAAGCGACGAACTAAAAAGAGACGAAAATCTTAGAAAGGCCTACATGGGAATCTGAGTTTATCCAAACTATAACCAACTGTTATAAAAATAAGGTCTCTGGCTTAGAACCATATGTTGCTTAAGCCAAGCGAAGACATATCTATGTTAAATCTTATAGTTTGTGCTAGATAATGTCTCTTCATGGTGAATAGTTTGGATTACATTTTCGTGTTCGAGGCCATCGGGGCTGTGCTAGCGTTAGCTGCAGTTTCATATTCTCTTTTAATTATGTCTGGTGTCAAATATGGAGTGCCAGTTTGGATATATTTAGCAATTACTTCATTCTGTATGTTCTTCACAATGCTTCTTGGTATGGTAGGGCTCATATTTCCGGTCAAACCTGATGTTCAGCGTTTTCAACAATACATATTTCTTCTTGTAGGTGCGTTTTCATTTGCAATAAGTGGGATAAAACTACATGAGATATTAGCTTATAGTCGAGGTGAGGTATCCTAAATGAATTTAATAGAACCTATGATCGATGCGGTAGTTGCATCATGCTTTCTATTTGCGGCTATATTTTATCTTATGGTAGGGTATGGTGAAAAACAAGGCATTGTATGGAAAATCTTCGGCTGCACAGGTGCAATATGGTTTGGGATCCTCTTTGTCAAACTTATCAGTAATATTGCTGGATGGAATTGGATTCCAGGGATTGTGCGTTCAACTATCGCTCTCAGCTTGGCAATTTATCTGTATGGATTAGTTCGTCTAGCAAGAATGATGAAATAAATACGAAAAAAATTTATGCTAAAAGAAAAAAAGGAAGGAGTTAGGCCTGCTCGAAGTCAAGTCGTGTAGGTATCTCTGTTTCGTCATCGTATTTTCGGACTATGTTTAAACCCTTGATCTCAAGGATCGTTAGATCCATTGTGGCAAGTATGCGGTTCTGTCCTTTTTCCACTCCAAAATCGCCGCCGAGCATATAATCTGGTTTTGACTTCCCATCTTCAACCTTTGTCTGGTTGAAAAGTCCATGGAAATGTATCTTTCTTGATCCATCTTCGCCTTTTGTGATGATTCCCATTCCACCACAGAACTCGATTGGTCCAGCAAGTTTGTATGGTTCACCGTATCCAGATCCCAATTTAAGTTTATCATTGGGAATAAGGAATTTGAATACGGCTTGTCGTAGACTTCCAATGCATTGGCATATGACGCCGTTTTCGATTTTGTAGTCATCACAGATCTTGCTTATGCCTTCGTATAGGTCAGTTCCGGGTAATATGCGACCTACTATTATTCTTCCTAATTGTGCCTCTCCGGCTGCATAGCGAACTTCTTCACTCATTACATTCACCTTATGGTTGCTATAGAACTTGCAATCTGCCTTTTAAATTATTTATTTCTAGAAATTCTAGGATAGAAAATGTAAATTGGCGTATGTTATCTTATCCTAGGACATATCTTGGATTAATTTCTCTAGTGAAAAAAAAAATATGTGCCGAAAGGTTGTGGCGCCGCCGGAAGGATTCGAACCTTCGACCAACGGGTTGCCGCATTTTTTAGAAAGAATTTAACAGCTTCAGCCTCAACTTTCATTCAAGTTGAGTCCGCTGCTCTACCACTGAGCTTACGCCTACGAATATCTTCGTAAACGGCGGCACATTTTCGGCGGCTTTGTAGCATCAAAATTTAAGTGATATATTAAAGGTATTTGGTTGCTTGAAAGAACACGTTTTTAATTAAACTTCTAAGCACTTTAAAGAGAAGAAATGTTTTATAATCTTTCAAGATTCTTGGATAACCCTGTGGGCCCGTAGCTCAGTCTGGTCTGGCATCAGAAGATGCTCCACAGAAAGAGCGGCAGAACATCTTGTCGAAGCTCATAAGAATCTGAGTGACCTGATGGTCATGGGTTCAAATCCCACCGGGCCCACCAAATGACAAAAGAGTACTCACAACAAGTATGTTTCCGGTAAGTTGTTGGTCGCTGTTCCTCAAATTTACAAGATGGTAGATAGAAAGTGTTGATATTATCGCGTAGATGGATTATCTTTCTTACAGCATCGATGCTTTACTTTGTAGGCTATTTTCATAGAGTTTCGATTACAGTAATCGTTGAAGATTTAATGAAAGAATTCTCTGCCAGTGCAACGTCTCTAGGAATTTTCTCGTCTTTTTATTTTTATCCATATGCTTTAATGCAGATTCCTGCTGGGTTATTGATCGATAAATTAGGATCTAGAAAAACTCTAACAACATTCTGTTTCGTGGCTTCGATTGGTACTTTGATATTTTCTCTTTCTCCAAGTTTATCTTATGCGACTTTCAGTAGATTAATAATAGGATTTGGTGTTTCCGTAGCTTTTCTTAGTACTGCGAAACTTATAGCATCCTGGTTCAATGCTCGGAGTTTTGCAAGTCTTATTGGAATTTTAGTTGCAATGGGTAATGTTGGAGCCCTTTTAGCTTCAGCTCCCCTTGCGTTAATTGTCATAAGATTAGGATGGAGATTATCTTTCTTCTCAATAGCATTCGCAACTTTTGCACTTACGGCTCTCATTTGGCTTATTGTTAAAGATACTCCAATAACGAATGAAAATCCTTCAAATGAGTTCGATTCAATTTCATCATATGAAAATCGGAAAGACAGGAATATGTTTTCAGGAGTATTACAGTCAATTAAGACGAAAGATTTCTGGTTTATTGCTTTTCCTCCACTTTTCTTTTTCGGCTCATT
>Ga0154710_102_pt5 | contig 16317 bp, 17 predicted proteins | sample Rifle2008BG13ft_FD_105570 | JGI IMG/M metagenome (GOLD analysis project Ga0154710, IMG submission 105570) | Candidatus Bathyarchaeota archaeon RBG_13_38_9
ACTTCGTACAACAGGAAAAATTTCCAATCATCAGAAGATCAATAGGTGGCGGAACTATACTTGATGGCCCTTGGGAACAGGACTACTTTTTCATAGTTGGAAAAAAAAGTAAAGACTGCCCAGTTGATATCAAAGATTTCTATCGAAAATATCTTTCTATCGTGGCATCAACATTAAGAGGATTCGGCGTCAAAGCCGAGTATAGACCGATCAACGATATAGTTGCTAGGGATAGAAAGATTTCAGGTAATGGAGGTGTGTCTATAGGAGAGTCTATGGTTCTGGCTGGAGATATCCTACTTGACCTTCCAACCGAATTGATGACAAGAGTCCTTAAAGTACCAGATGAAAAATTTCGAGATAAGCTACAAAAGTCATTATCGGAGTGGATGACATCCCTGCAACTGGAACTTGGAGACCCCCCATCGAGAGATGAGGTGAAACAGAATCTAATCAAAGAATTTGAAACACAAATTGGAGCCACAATTGAAGAGCAAGAACTCTCCGCAATTGAAAGAAAATATCTTGATGAACTCCTAATGGAACGACAAAAGAAAAGCTGGATATTCATGAAGGATATGAGTCATGAGAACCTCTTTCAAGCTTCTAGATTACGTAAAATCAAAGTAAAAGAGGGAGTGAATATTTGTGAGGGAGTCTACAAGGCTAAAAAACTCATCCGAATAACGATGGAAACAGTAGACGATCACATACGTGAAATATCAATCTCAGGAGATTTCTTCACCGACCCGCACATTGGTGTAATAGAAAAGCTTGAGCGATCAATAAATGGAGCATCACTAAATAAAGAAGAGTTACAGCAGAGAATTTTTGCAGGATTTAATAATATTGGACTAACTGTTATAGGAATGACTATTGATGATTTGGTTGCCGCCATCTTAATAGCAAAAGATGCTAAATAGATATGCGCTTTATTCTACCTACCCTACATAGTACCTACCTAATCTTGCCATTGAACCTCTATACTAGAGTTTTTCTTCCTAACTATTGATATAATGCTCGCCGCAATTGTAATCATGCTTAAATTAGAAAACTAGTTCTTAGTAGATGTCTAAATATTTCTCGATTTCCCATGTTGTTACTTGAGTTTTAAATTCGTTCCATTCTTTCGTTTTTATCGCCATATACCTTTCAAATAGATGACTGCCCAATACTTTTCTAATGACATCCGTGTCTTTTGAGTAATTTAATGCCTCTTGCAATGATGTGGGTAAGACTTCAATTTGTTTCTGGGTCAGACTTTCATCGTCGAACTGGTATACATTTTCTTCTACTGGTTCAGGAGGTTTCAAGTTTTGTTTTATCCCCTCTAGAGCTGTCTTTAACATTACAGCGAATGCCAGGTATGGGTTACATGTTGGATCAGGGCATCTTAATTCTACTCTCGCTGATTCCGGTTTTCGCTCAAACCATCTAGGAACTCTTATGAGTGCTGATCTATTCATGCTTGCCCAAGTAACATATACTGGCGCTTCAAATCCAGATACTAATCTTTTGTAAGAATTTACTGTTGGACATAGGATTGCACACATGGGTTTGATAAATTTCATTTGTCCCGCGATGAAACTGTAGGCTACTTTAGATAATTTATACCGATCATTGTTATCGTAAAAGGCATTCTTCTTTTTCTTGATATCAAATAGACTTTGATGAATATGCATTCCTGATCCTGCTGCCGCCATAATTGGTTTTGGCATAAAAGTTGCGTGCAGACCCTGCATTTGTACTATCTTCTTCACAGTATATTTTAAAGTTAGAAGTTTGTCAGCAATCTCTAAGGCTGGACCATAATTGAAATCAACCTCATATTGTCCTTGACCAACTTCATGATGTGATGTTTCTACATTAATCCCAAAACTCTCAAGCGCAGTGACTATTTCTTTTATCGATTTATACCCTTCATAAGATGATAGATCAAAGTATCCACTGTAATCTATGGGATATCTTCTTTCAACCTTTTCCTTATTGAAAATATAGAATTCGGGTTCTGGCCCTACATTATATTGAAATCCCAACTCGATTGCTTCTTCAATAGCTTTCTTGAGAACAAATCTTGGATCACCTTCAAACGGATTACCATCTGGCCTGAAAATATCACATATCATCCTGGCCGTTCTGCCATTTTCTCCAAGCCAAGGCACGACCGAGTAGGTGGATAGATCTGGTTTCAAGAAAAGGTCGCTTTCTTGGATCCTAGCAAATCCTTCTATGGAAGATCCATCGAACCAAACTCCATTAGATAGGGCTTCGTTTAGTCCTTTTACTGGAATTATGACTTCTTTAATAACACCAAGTAGATCGGTAAACTGTAAACTTACAAATCGAATTTCGTCTTTTTTGGCTTTTTGAATAACATCTCGATTGTCCATAACATTAACCTTGAATTTTTTTGTTTAAGTATCTTTCTCAGCTCACAATTCTTGGGATAAATATTCGATGTAATCAATGTGTGCTTATTTTCATAATTTAAAGATCGTTTTTGTATTTTCTCCTAAGATAAGATCAACTTGGTCTCTGTTTAATCCTGAGACTTTTACCTTTTGCATTTCAAATGATGGATGCCCGAATGGGGAATCAGAGCCGAAAATTACCCTATTTACACCTACTCTCTCGGCAGCTTCTTTTATCTTGCTATGCATAGGCATCCCTGAGGTTTCTAAGATTATATTTTCATGAGCTGAGGCTACGTCAATTGCTCCATTGACATAGACGATATGGCCATGACCCATATGACCCATAATTATTGTCACATCAGGATATACATCAGCAAGATTAGCAAAATGCCAGGGCAATGACCAAGGTGGATGTCCGCAATGGAATAGAACGGGCACACGGTGCTTCTTTGCGAGATCCATTATTGGATACACTATCTCTTGATCAACTAGATATGAATCTATTAGCGGATGCATCTTTATACCTTTGAATCCCCACTCCGTTATTGCTAAATCAATTTCCTCTATTGCTTTCTGACCCTTATGCGGATTAATCCAAACTAAACCTACAAATCTATCAGGAAATTTTCTAACGCCTTCTAAAGTTAGTCTATTTGGTAAACTGAAGGTTATGGATGTACTGATTTTCCATTCATCCATTACAGATATGAGACTATCTGCACTAGATTCGACATTAAAAAGAGGAAATTTACCAATATGAGTGTGTGAATCTATGATCATATATTCATTCTCTCCTACCGATGGGGATAATATAATCTCTATTTATCAGTCTTCGAAGGGTTTTCAGCAGAGGGATAGTCACCAAGATATATAGTGCATCCGCTGGGAAGAAGGTTATTAAATCCAAGTAAGCTACAGGTCCATAAAGATAGTAATCGTAGAAAAAGTATCCAAAGTTTTTCACTGTAACGGCTACTACCATTGCAACAATCTCTGAGATTTGCCGTTTATCTTTAAAGACTGCTCGTAAACATCCAAGGATCCATCCCATCGAACCACGTATTATTAGAGTAGCCGGTGCATAAACCACATATGCGCTACCATGTATTGGATTCCAAATATCAAATAGAGTTGGTCCTATTGCTGAGGCAAAAAGTGCTACGATTGGACCAAACAGTATTCCTGTAATAAAGGTCATTATGTCACCAAAATGCCATATTCCCAATGGTCGTGGCATTGGAATGGCTATAGAAGTTGCAACGTAGATCAATGCAGCCATAACTGATATGAAAGCTGCTTCTTGGGATGTTATTTTAAACATGGCCATTCAAAACACATAGATTTAGTTACTCTCGAATTAGTATTTCCATAATATTGATTTTTTTAACAGAGGGTTTTAAAGTTTCGATGTAAATAGGAGCCATTGATGTGGTTATGGTAACTAAAGAGGATCTGATTATACTTAAGAAAATTACCCTAAGAAGCGCCAATGTTGTCATGGCTTTCAGCGGATGGCCAGACGCTAAAAGGGTAGCCACTTATGCTGCTGAATATTTACGGGACAGCCTGAAGGCCGAAAAGATAGGGGAGATAGATCCTAAACCTTACTACGATTTCACAATTGAGAGACCCCAAGTCACAATTAAGGATGGATTAATGATAGAGTATTCACCGCCGATAAATGAGTTCTACTTTAGGAGAGACAAAAAGAGCTCTCATGACTTATTGATCTTCATCGGTACGGAACCACACACAAACTGGGTAAGATATGTTAACTCAATATTCAAGGTAATGAGTTCAGGAAAAGTTAATCGCATATGCATTTTCGGAGGGCTAATTGATCGTATCCCGCATACTGTTGAACCATTAATTTCTGGAGTAGCCAATACTACAAAACTTGTCGAAGAGATGAAGAGTAGCAGTATTAAACCTGCGGATTATAGCGGTCCTAGCAGCATTCATAGTTTAATTCTCAATGAGTGCCAGAAGAAAGGTATTCCAACAATGAGTATTTGGGGTCATGCTCCAGAATATGTGGGTGATGTTGATCCTCGAACAGCCCATCAACTCTTGCTCAAGGTCAAGGATTTGATAGGATTGAATGTTGATTTGGATGAACTCGGAATCGAGAGCAATCTTTTCAGGAAACAGCTTGATTCGTTAATGAAAAAAGACCAGACATTTTCCGAATTAATACAAAGTCTCGAGATCGAATATAAGAACGCGAGAAGAACTCCGGACTATCTTACATAAAATGTGATTTAAGCCCGCGTTCATAAAGGGATAATGGATAATGAATAAACTTATAAAAATTTCAATTCTGATTATGATTTTTGCCATCTTAATAATTTCCAGTTGGACATTATATCAAGGAGCGAAAACAGAACTCATCCCTCGTAAGGTACTCTTTGGAAATCCAGATCGTATAACGGTTAGACTTAGTCCTGATGGTACAAAAATTAGTTTTCTGGCACCAGTTAATGATGTTCTAAATGTATGGGTAGGCCCTATCGAAGATCCAATGTCTGCAAGACCAGCAACTACAGATACAGATAGAGGGATCTACAGCTACTTTTGGTCATATACAAATGAGCACATCATATATATTCAGGATAAGGCTGGCGAAGAAAATTGGCGAATATACAGTGCAAATGTAGGGACTAATATAACAAAAGATCTTACACCTCTTGAAGGAGTTAACGCACGAATTCAAGGAGTCAGTCCTAAATTTCCATATGAAATCTTAGTTGCGCTCAATGATCGTGTTCCAGAACTACATGACATCTATCGTGTCAATATTGTAACTGGATACAGACAACTCATAGAGGAAAATGAGGGTTTTGCAGGGTACATGGTAGATGATGATTATAATATTCGATTTGCATATATGATGACTGCTGACGGAGGATATGAGCTTCTTGAGCCTAATAATGAAAGTGAGTGGGAGCTCTTTCTCAAAGTTCCAATGGAGGATACGTTGACTACAGATCCTATTGGATTTGATAAGACAGGTAATTTCCTCTATATGATTGATAGTCGAGACCGAAATACTGCTGCACTATTTCAGTTAAATTTAGAAAACAAAGATAGAATCATGCTTGCTGAAAATGAGACGGCTGACGTTGATGATCTGATATTCCATCCAACTGAGAAAACAGTTCAGGCAGTAGCCTTCTATTATGATCGTAAACATTGGGAAGTACTTGACGAAGACATACTTCAAGATCTTACTTACCTGAAATCGATAGCCGATGGTGATGTAGAAATTGTTAGTAGGACACTTGACGATAAATATTGGATAGTAGCCTACATTTTGGATAATGGACCAGTACAATACTACTTCTATGATCATATAAAACAGAAAGCTGAATTTCTATTTACTAACAATCAGCAACTAGAGGATTTGCCTCTTGCCCAGATGCACCCTACGGTCATAGAATCTCGTGACGGATTGAACCTAGTTAGCTACTATACACTTCCAATCAATAGTCATGAGAATGGGGAATTACGTCCTCGAGATCCTTTACCTATGGTACTACTGGTACATGGAGGCCCATGGAGTCGAGATATTTGGGGTTATGAGTCTCAACACCAGTGGCTGGCTAATAGAGGATATGCAGTTCTAAGCGTTAATTTCCGAATGTCGACTGGATTTGGTAAAGAATTCATTAATGCTGGCAACTTGGAATGGGGTGGAAAAATGCATGATGACCTAATTGATGCTGTACAATGGGCTGTTGATGAGGGCATAGCCGATCCAGATAGAATTGCCATTATGGGAGCCAGTTATGGTGGATATGCGACACTTGCAGGTATGACTTTTACTCCAGAGATCTTTGCATGCGGAATAGATATCGTAGGGCCATCTAATCTTGTGACTTTGCTTGAATCTTTACCACCTTATTGGGAACCAACAATCGAACTATTCACTAAAAGGGTGGGTGATCATCGAACAGATGAGGGTAAGCAGTTTTTAATTGAACGTTCCCCACTAACATATGTGGATAGAATCCAAAAACCTCTTCTCATTGGTCAAGGTGCGAATGATCCAAGGGTAAAACAATCTGAATCAGACCAAATTGTTCAATCGATGGAAGAGAAAGAAATTCCCGTCACTTATGTTCTCTATCCTGATGAGGGTCATGGATTCGCTAGGCCTGAAAATCGTTTATCGTTTTATGCGGTTGTCGAAGCTTTTCTATCAGAATGTTTAGGGGGAAGTTACGAACCTATTGGTGAAGACTTTAAAGGTTCCAGCATTACCGTGCCCACAGGTGCCGAGCACATTCCTGGCTTAATCGAAGAATTGAAGAATCTGGAACGGGTAATTGGAGAAAATGAAAGCCAAGAAATTCTTATGATTAAGAAGGGAATGAGGACACAACTTCATTGAATAAGTTAAGAAGTAGAACGTTTGTAGTGTTCGTCATAATATTAGTGACCGCCTTAGTAATCATATCAATATCTCTCGTCCCACAAGATTCTCAAGCAACAAAATTAATTGTAGTTTCATCTACAACTTTCATACCACTGGATAAACCTGTAAAGTTAACCATCAAAGCCATTGACTATGAAGGCCACATTGATGCCACAAGAGATGACATTATCGAATTATACTTGACTTCAGTTAGCTATGATAAGCCTATGGCAAAGCTGAATCCAAGAAGGATCCAATTGATCAACGGCACTGGATCAGCTTACATTGAAGGTAAAGTGGCGGAAGTCGTTGATGTTACGATACATTGGAAAGAGGGAATATCTCCTCTTGTGTCATCAAAACTTCACCTGTTTATAGGAATTGGAGAGGAATGAAATTAATTAGAAAAAGTGAAGATACAATTAGGACACTTCTTGCATCTTTGCTATTAATAGGAATTTTTAGTATAGCAGTTTATTTTGTTTTAACTCACCTGAGGAAATACCAATTGAAGCCTCGAAGCTCGTTATCGTGAAACCTTCTGAGATTCCTGTCAGAAACGAAGTTGTATTGACAATTAAGGCAATAAACGATGATGGATTTCTCGATATAAAGAGAGATGATTTAGTTGAGATCGTTTTAGATCCTAATAGTCATGCCCAAATCGGTTATTTAGAAAACTCGAATATTATTTGGTCCAATTCATTATTGATAAGACTTGAAGCTGGTCTGGCAAAGGTCAAGTTTGTCGATCCAAAATTTGAGAGGATTCGCATATCAGTTGAATGGATAGAAGGAAATTCAAAGCTCGAATCTAGTGAAGTGCAACTATTTGTCGGTTATAGAGTCTCCCAAATAATTGGCTTACCATGATTCTTAACTAACTCATTAAATTCAAATATGTGGAACATGCATTTGCTCCTCAATGTAAAACGAAATCAATAAAGCTTTGTCGTATTTACTCACAAAATAACTTTTTAATAGAGAATTTATACCACCGTTGTGATCATTATATTACGTCATATTGATTTAATTTTGTTCAATAGGAGGTGATAATTTATGGCGATAATAAAATATGGACACGCTAAACCTATCTCATTGGATCCAAATCATGGTGGACTTGGACTCGGACTTGGACTCGGACCAAGCTATCAATACTACAATTTCCCCTATGGCTACGGTTATCCCTATTACAGTTTTCCATACAGTTATGGCTATCCATACTATGACTATCAAAGATACTGGCCCAGCTACAGTTATTATTATTAGAGTCATTTGATTTTACGAAATACACTCTTTACATAAATCTTTTCAAATGATTTCTACAAATTTTATTTTATTTAATTATTCATTATCCTAATTTTTCTAATTAATTACAAAACACATTTGCTTTACATATTATGATCTTTATTTCGTGATAATAGAAAATAGATTATTGTATGGGTATTATAAAGAATAATTATTAGAATTATGATTGTTTTTTAACATAATTTATGATTCCGCCAGTCAACAATACATCTCTTTCTCTCTTAGAGAATCTATTTTGGCATTCAATTTTTTTTCCATTTACTTCTAGTACGATATTATTATTGGGATTTTTTAATTGATCTCTTATACTATTGATATTGATCATGTCATTAGTTTCAATTTCTTTATAGTCATTTGGATCAATGAATGCTAATGGTAGTATTCCAAAATTTATCAAATTTGATCTGTGAATTCGTGCAAAGCTTTTCGCAATCTTTCCTCTGACATTTAAAAATCTGCATGCCACAGCTGCATGCTCTCTACTCGAACCTTGCCCATAATTTTCTCCAGCGATTATAAAGCCTTGATTAACTTTGGCTTTGCTAGAGAAGTTAGGATCTATTCTTGAGTATACATATTCGCTTATTGCTGGGATATTGCTCCTAAGAGGCAATATTTGACTTCCCGCGGGCATTATATCATCCGTTGTAATATTATCTCCAACTTTTAGAAGGACCTTTCCAGAAAGTTCATTTTCTAAAGATGCAAAATTTGGAAATGGTTTGATGTTTGGACCTCTTATTATTTTGACTATCTCTTGGCTTTTTGAAGGAGGAATTATTCCCTCTTCATTAATGATATAGGTCTCAGGCTCTTCGATGTTTGGATATTTCCCTAATTTTCTTGGATCGGTTATACGACCTTCTATTGCAGCGGCCACGGCTACTTCAGGACTACATAAATAAACCTGATCATTTTCGGTTCCGCTTCTTCCTGGAAAGTTTCTTGGAAAAGCTCTTAGTGAAACTGTGCCTGTAGCTGGTGCTTGTCCCATTCCTATACATCCTAGGCAACCTGACTGATTGATGCGAGCCCCCGAGTGTATAAGATCGCTTAGGCCACTCGCATTAGCAACATTTTCAAAAACCTGACGACTGCCAGGATTTATTTCTAAAGAAACATTTTCATGAATCTTCCTTCCGTGCAGTGCTTTTGAGACTATCATTAAATCTTTAAAAGAGGAATTGCCACATGACCCAATAATGCATTGATTTACCCCTATACCTTCGACTTCTGATACTTTTTTCACATTATCAGGGGATGATGGACATGCAATTAATGGTTCAATTTCACTTAGGTTCAAATTCACAGATTCATCATATTGTACATCAGCATCAACATTGATCTCTTTCCATACTTCTAGTCGTCCTTGAGCTTCTAGAAATTTTTTCGTCTGATAATCTGAAGGAAATACAGTTGTTGAGGCACCAAGTTCTGCACCCATATTTGCGATAGTTGCCCTTTCAGGGATGCTTAAGCTCTCAACACCAGGTCCAAAATATTCAATAATCTTTCCAAGACCACCTTTGACCGAATATCTCCGTAACATTTCTAGAATTACATCTTTTGCCGAAACCCAAGATCTCAGTTTTCCTGTAAGTTCAACTCCTAAAATCTTTGGAGTTTTCATATAGAACGGATAACCTGCCATTGCCATAGCAACATCTAACCCTCCTGCCCCTATGGCTACCATATTGCATCCTCCAGCCGTTGGAGTGTGGCTGTCCGATCCTAGAAGTGTTTTACCAGGTTCGGCAAACCTTTCTAAGTGAACTTGATGGCAGATGCCATTACCTGGTTTTGAAAAGTAAATACCAAATTTCTTTGCGATTGTCTGCAGAAATAGATGGTCGTCCATATTCCTGTGATCTGCTTGCAGCAAATTATGATCGACATAACTAACAGATAGTTCAGTTTTGACCTTTGGAATACCTAAAGCTTCGAACTCCATGTATGCAAGTGTTCCAGTCGCATCTTGAGTTAATGTTTGATCAATCTTAATCGCTATCTCTTCTCCGGTCACAAACTCTCCTTCAATAATGTGACCCTGAATTATTTTTTCTGCTACACTTCCAGCCAAGGATCGTCAAACCTACCAGATTTATTCATGCTATTTATTGCACGTTGAAACTATCTTGCAATTTATAGATTTCTACATTATATCGCGCTCTTGCTTAGGTCCTATAGTTCATAGAGACAACTATTGTGAAAATAATTTTGATAAGGGAATAAATTGTTTACATTATTTTCCAAGAGGAAATCATATCTCGCCTCACTATATAGAGAATTAATCCCATCAAAATACAAAAATAAGATACAAGATTACCTTTGTTTAAATCAGTATGAATCCAATAATTGCGCGCGCTAAAGTCTATAGATGGAAAAATGAAAGGCCCCCAATTGAAGATCATAGATTCATTTGATGTCATGTGGTTTGCTTGGGGGTCACATTATCCAAAACCTGAAATTTATCAATAAGCGCTCTTCGGAGAAAGTTATCTTATGAGAAATTCGCAATCTAACTTGTCAGCAATTTTTTTACATTTTTGAATGTTTATGTCTGAAACATTCACTACACTCAAGCGTACATGGGAAAAAATATCTTTACATTCTTTAGTAAAATCAAGGACAGCCTCATAAGCTCCGATCAGCGAGGGCTTACAAAGTGCATTATATTTTTCTTGAGTCTCAGCGTTGAGGCTTATTGAGATAGAGTTCATTCCAGCTTCCTTAAGCTCTTTTGTAACTTTGCGATTTACATGTTGTAATTGTGCCAATCCATCCGTGTTTAGACGAAGATGAAGATATGGATAAATTTCTTTAATCATTCTAGTCAATTCGAGAACCATGTCTAATCTAACTGTTGGTTCTCCAAAACCACAAAAAACTATTTCTTTATCGGAATCCTTTAGCTCTGCATTCAGACTGTCCCAAGCATCCTTTATTGTGGGTTCTTGTTCAAGCCAAAGCCTATAACCAGATATTCCAGAGCAATAATTCTTCAAACAAAAAGAGCATGAATTCCTACATCTATTTGTAATGTTCAGATAAATCGTATTAGGACTTACACTATATCGATATACAATCGCTCCATTTTGGGAGTCTCTTGGATAACTCATTTGTAAACCCAAAAAAATCAATTATTGAATGATTTTACGTCAGATATTCTATTTTACAGATTAAATTCTATCTATTAAATGGCAAGTTTGATTTTAGCTCATATGACAAGTATGACTCACTTTCTTCGGTTCGAGCTTTTATTAAATATAACTTCTCAATCCAGCATGGTGTATTGGAGAATTGAATTGATCCAAAAAGAGAGGAAATATAGTATGTTGATTCCAACAATCATAATGGGAGTGATCACTGTCATCCTACTCATTATAGGATATCAGAAAGGCGGAATGCATATTACTGGATTGAAGTCGGCTTTAGAAATGATTATACAGATTTTTCCTTTGCTGATTTTATCTTTTGTTACGGCAGGAATGGTTCAGGTTCTGTTACCGAGTGAATTATTATCTCAATGGATTGGCACAGAATCAGGTTTGAAAGGAATATTGATTGGTACAGTTGCTGGAGGTCTTTCTCCAGGCGGACCTTATGTCAGTTTACCAATAGCCGCAGGTCTACTTAGTGCGGGAGCGAGTATTGGAACGATGGTAGCATTTCTAACCTCATGGTCATTATGGGCGGTAAGTAGACTCCCAATGGAGATAGGAATTCTAGGTTGGAAATTCACACTTATTCGTCTGGCCAGCACATTCTTATTCCCACCAATTGCAGGGTTAATCGCTCAAACATTTTTCTCTAACCTGAAATAAGTAACATCCATACGATGTACTAATTAGATATATTTTGAATGCAATATCAGAAAGATGTCTATTGCTTAGAACGTGAAGAATTATGGTTAAAGTCAAAATAATGCCCTGCCTTGACATGAAAGATGGAAGAGTTGTCAAAGGTGTTCATTTCGTTAATATTCGTGATGCTGGCGACCCTGTTGAGAATGCTAAATTCTACGAAAAGGAAGGTGCAGATGAACTTGCAATGCTGGATATCGCAGCCACTTTGGAAGGCAGAAAAACAAGACTACAATGGGTAAAGAATGTACTTCAAGCCATCACTATACCCCTCACGGTTGGAGGAGGAATATCAAACATAGATGATATGGTAGAACTCTTCGATCTTGGCGTATCCAAGATATCAATAAACACATCCGCCGTTATAAATCCAGAAATAATCAAAGAAGCATCGTCCAAATTTGGTAAAGAAAAAATTGTTGTCGCCATAGATGGAAGAAGAAATTCAAAGCTACCCTCAGATTTTGAAGTCGTAATAAAAGGTGGTACTGAAGGAACTGAAATTGATGCAGTTGAATGGGCGAAGAAATGCGAATTGCTAGGAGCTGGGGAATTGCTGCCGACAAGCGTGGATGGTGACGGCACATTAGCGGGATATGATATCCCTTTCACCAGAGCTATTGCTGATTCTGTTAAAATTCCCATTGTTGCCTCTGGTGGTGCAGGAAAATTGGAACATTTGTATGAAGCTGTAGTTGATGGTGGAGCTACAACCCTCTTGGCTGCGTCCATCTTTCATTTCAGAATGTTTTCAATAAAAGAGACAAAAGAATTTCTGAAAAATAAGGGAATAGACGTAGTCATGGACAATTAAAAACCACACAATAGCTCATACTATGAATCCAGATCAATATATCTCTCTTCGATAAATTCCCTTTCCAGAATTTTACTCTATAAAAATTATTCCTAGAACCCAAATCATGATGACCCCTGAAATAAATAAAATATATTGGAATATTGATCTCCTGAGATCTTCTTCTTTTTGAATTTCAGGAATCAATTCAGACGCAGCTAAATATGTAAAACCACCTGCACCTATGGCGATTAACACTCCTACAAAGTTGCCTATGTTTGCGGATAAATAGTAGACTATAAAGAGACCTAGAAATGCCATCAATGCAGATAGAAAATTAAAGAACAAGGCTCTCTTACGTGACAGCCCTCCATAGACCAGAACGCCAAAATCACCTATTTCCTGAGGCAGTTCATGAAAAATTACAGCTATCGTTGAGGCAATACCCATTGTTGTGCTTATTAGAAAACTGCCTGCAATAATCATTCCATCAACAAAATTATGAATCGCGTCTCCAATAAGATTAAGATAAACAAACCTCTTTACAGTAACTTTCTCATGAACATTTTTATCATCATATCCATGAAAATGGCCATGAAACCAATACACAAATCGCTCAAGAAAAAAGAACGATAGAAATCCAAAAGTAACATAAAAGGTCGTTACAGAAATTTTTTCTATTCCAAACAATTCTATAGCTTCAGGTAATAGATCTAAGAAAGCTACACCCAATATCGAACCAGCCGAGAAACTCAGAAGGACAAAAAGTATTCTATCTAAAGTTGTTTTTCTCAAGGATAGAGCGAATATTCCTATCAAGGATAGAAGGCTTACAACTCCAACTGCCATAACAGCATTTAACAATTCAGACAAATCCTTTTTTACCTTCCTCAACTCATCGCTTCTATTCATTAAAGAATCTAACGGCCATGAATCAATTACATTCGAGGAAGATCTCTAATGCATGACTATTCCCACTCCAAGATCAACATAAAATATCTAGCAATAGCTTTAGCCATTACAATTACTTTCTTTGTAGTTGAACTGATTGGAGGTTTTCTCACAAACAGCCTGGCATTATTAACAGACGCATGGCACATGTTAAACGATGTCTTAGCACTTACCTTTGCATTAATCGCGTCATGGGTTGTCCGAAGACCCGTCAGCATGAAGAAAACATACGGCTATTATCGTGCGGAAATCCTAGCAGCATTTCTTAACGGCATATTCTTGTGGGCCATTGTTGCTTTCATCTTTTACGAGGCCTTCCAGAGAATACAAAATCCAGTTGAAGTAAAAAGTTTTGAAATGCTTCTCATAGCGACTGTAGGATTGATCGCGAATGGCTTATCCGCTTTTACACTTTCTAAAGCAGATAGTCAGAGTCTAAACGTAAAAGGAGCCTTTCTACATGTAGTTGCAGATATTCTAGGTTCTGTAGGCGCAATATTCGCCGGTTTGATTATGCTTTTCACTGGCTGGTACCAAGTCGATTCTTTAATTAGCATTATCATAGGCGTTCTTATTTTTTACAGTTCTACCAAATTAATACGAAACTCTCTAAATATTCTGCTTGAAGGCGTACCTTTTCATATTAACTTAGAAGATTTAGAAAAGCGATTATTACAATTTGAGGAAGTTAAAAGCGTTCATGATCTTCATGTGTGGTGTATCACTACAGACAAAATGTGTTGCATGAGTGGGCATGTAATTGTCAAAGAAGGAATTGAAAGAAAAGAATTATTGACTCGTTTAATTGAGATGCTTAAAGAAGATTTTGGGATAGATCATACAACCATACAATTAGAGGAAGGTGAATATCCTAAATCTCCTAGCGAACATTAGCCCTCGTACTAATTTATACTATATTTTATTTTTAGTTACCTTAACATTTCATACATGTTTTCAGGCATTTCTTACAGACTACATGTGATTTGCTACATAGACTAATTTTACTAGTTGGTTTATTGCATGACATACAAGCATAGTCTTCATTGATCCCCGTATTCAAATTATAATAAATACTAATATTAGCTTTTGAATGTCCATTATATAGTAGAAGATTTTTTCTAACAATTGAATAATTGACTATGCTCAAACCTATTAATTGTATTTGACAGTTAATTTCATTTCTTAGTTTTATTCGTTTTAAATCATTTTTCTGTTTTATTTCTAACTCTTTTACATAATCTAGATATTCATATTTTTCTTTTTCAATTTGTTTCGATAGTTTTGTTTTTTGGATTAGATATTTTTCCAGCGCTCCTAATTTTCTATGTTTTTTTATTTTATATTCCATAGTTTTAATTTGATCTTCTAATCTTTTTATTCGTCTTGCTTCTTCATCAATTAATCTTGAATAATATTTATTTATCCTATTTTCTTCACTAAGCATATATTGAGTGTTTGATTTATCTATCTGTATCAAATCATTATGTATATCATTTTCTAGATAGTTACATGCTTTCATATAAGCCGCTTTTAGAAGGTTTTTTGATAATACTTTAGGGGGTCTTTGAATGGGTGATATATTTTCACTTTGGAATTTATCTTCTATCCATTTCAAACGATTGAGTTTGTGAGGTTCAACTGATATGTGATATATTTTTTTAAAAATTTGTTGATGCTCAAGATAAGTTATGAAATGGAATAGCAATGCCTTTCTTATGGTTGTATAACTGCCTCCATGTTCTACTTTACAATTCAAGAAACTGATCTTATCGAGAATTCCATTGGGTTTTCTATTAGATATTATTCTAAAAGATGTGATTTTTCCTTTTTTTTGTGAAAGCCTGTAGAAAGTATCCAGAACTTTGTCAATGTCGACATAATTTGAATCAGGATCTTGGTCCGGCTCTTTCGTAATTTTTACGTATTTGCTTCCAAACTCATCAAGCATAGCCTCAGGGATTGTGACGTCCAATATTTCATTATGCTCTCTATATTCGCTATAAATTGCATTTAGAATTCTTTTTAAAGATATTCTTTTAAAAACTCCTGTTTCGTTTATGATTTCACTCATAAACTCAAACCTTACTCAGTGGTGAAAGATCAAAATTCTTGAAAACCCGATCATCGAACTCAATTATGTCTTCGGCGATACTTCTTTTCTTGAAGAAATCATCTCCGAGAATCCCTAGTCTATTTTTTAAACCCTTTAGATTGACAGAATTCATATAATTTTCGAATATACGTTGTTCGTAGTTTATTAGGTCATCACCCAATATTAACTCTAGATCTCCAATAGTCAGTTGAAACATTCTAATTTTTTCATATAGAATTGTTAATATGTAATCTTCGATTGTATCTTTAGTTACAAAATTGTAAATGAATACATCTTTTTCTTGTCCTATTCGATGAATTCTACCAATTCTTTGTTCAACTCTCATTGGGTTCCAAGGCATGTCATAATTCATTACTATGTTGCAAAATTGTAAATTTCTACCTTCACTCCCCGCCTCAGTACATATTAACACTTGACTATTTTCTCTGAAACTATTGATCGCTGCTTCTTTTTCCTGA
>Ga0154710_139_pt43 | contig 16139 bp, 16 predicted proteins | sample Rifle2008BG13ft_FD_105570 | JGI IMG/M metagenome (GOLD analysis project Ga0154710, IMG submission 105570) | Candidatus Bathyarchaeota archaeon RBG_13_38_9
CAGATGATTCTTCAGTTTTATTCAGAAGTCTTTTAGTGACGATTCTCCTTAGTGCAGCCATTGGATTACCTCTGTATTTGTTGACTAGATATTTTATTTTGGAATTAAATGGCCTTCTTCTTACTTGTTTCATAGGGTTATTCTTAATTCTGACAGGTCTTTTTCTCAAATATTCAAAGAGTCTTAAAAGGCTCAAATCTTTGGAACAGATTGGGACAGTAGATATGGTTCTTACTGGATTTATGCAAGGGCTGTCTGCTTTGCCTGGTCTTAGTAGGTCTGGACTAGTTGCTTCAACCCTTCTAATGAGAAATGTTGAAAAAGAAACAGCACTTCGATTGACCTTCATTATATCTGTACCGATAATTTATGGAATGGCTATTGCAGAATTTGTTGTGGGATTGGGTTTTAGAGCTAGCTTGGAAAAATTCGGCACAATAAATATTTCAATAGCATTAGCAACTTCTTTCATCTTGTCTTTAATTTCCCTTAGAATGATGTTGGAACTGGCCAGAAGACTGGATTTTACAAAATTTCTAATTTGTTTTGGGAGTCTTACGTTTGGTCTCGCTTTAGTGATTATGTTGCTGAGTTAGAATTCTATATATTGAATGTCTGGTTATTTTTTTATTGAATAAAACTCAGTACTATCGTTCAATATTTTTTTCATAAATTCGTCTAAAAGTCCATCTGATAGCATTTTTTAAATCCAATAGTCTTTTTTGATCTCCAAAATTATGCACTACTAACACCTTGAGGTTACCTTTCTCATGATCTATTTCGTAAGTCAATTGTTCTCCTTTCATGATTTTTCCTTCTCTTAGTTGTTCTTGATCTTTAACTTTCATAGGTTCGAGGACTTTGGATATTAAGAAAGCTCTCATTGGCGGAGAACTTACATCGAATTTCATGTTTTCAGCAGGAATTGCTGTCAGATTATTTCCTTCAAGAAATATTTCACCTATTTTTTTGTCTTCAACAATTAGCGGTGTAACCTCCTTGGAAAACTTTTTTTCTTCGACTTTCGTAGGATGAATAATTGACTTGATCTGTGACTTTGGAATTTCCATTTTCTTGAAGCTTTTCTCTGCTAGAATCTCGTCGATTATTGCTAAACATGAGTTAAGCTTTTTCGTTTCTTCACTTAGCTCTGAAACTCTCTGTTCTAGATACGCTTTAGTTTCAGCAAGTTTTCTTGTAGTATTATCTTTGCTCAAGAAATTGTCGTTCTCCAATATGATCTAACTATTAAATGAAATAAATAATGATATAGAATTCATAAAATTGTTCATATAATATAGAACTATGGTTTTTACGTAAATTAATATTGAAGAAATACTTATAGTACAATTAATTGAGTGCCGAATAAAAGGGTTGAAAAAAACTGAACAAAGATAGTCCACTCATGCGGGCAATAGAAAAGTTAGCCAAGCTGAGACTAAGTGAGTTTGCTCTAAGTAGGTTTGAAAAAATAGCCGCGAAAATGGGAGTGGATGAGAATAGAGTCCTTGAACTCTATATAGACGCGAAAAACAATTCTGGAAGGGAACGGTTTAAAAAAATTAAACATTCAGACAGGATTTTGCTGCTTCCTCAATGTCTTAGATCCAGGGACTGTATTGCAAAACTTGGAGAGCTAGGCTACGAGTGTAACAATTGTGGAAAATGTCAAATTGGACCATTTATAGATGAAGCTAAAGTTTTAGGGTATGAAAATATTTTGATAATATCTGGAGGAAGTATAGTTCCAAAGATTTTTACTAAATTCAGACCTAAAGCCTCTCTTGGCGTAGGGTGTCTTAAAGAACTTGTAATGGGAAGCTTTGTATGCCAAAAATTTGGCATTGCAGGTCAGGGATTTCCTTTACTTAAAGACGGTTGTCTTGAAACAGATCTAGATTGGAAATTATTAAGAAGTATGATCTAATCGGTAAATGATAATTGTAAAATAATAGTTTGATCATATGATGCCTTTCTTCTTCAATTGTTCTATCTTACTCTTTTCATAGCCCAGTCCATCAAGGATTGAATCTGTATGTTGACCTAACGATGGTGGGGGAATCCTAATTTTTGGTTTTATTTCACTGAATTTCACTGGTAAAGCAAGTTGCTTTACATTACCTGATCCAGGACAATCCAAATCGAAGATCAGTTCACGATGCTTTACGTGGGGATCAGTAAACACTTCATCTAAAGTTTTCACAGGAGTCAGACAAGAGTCTAGGTCGTATAAGATCTCAAACCATTCATCTCTGCTTTTCGTTTTGAAGATACTCGATAGTCTGTTTATTACTTCCTTTGATCGTTGACCTTTGGCTGTTCGGTCTTCTAGTAGCTCTTTTGCCCCAATTTTTTCACAGAGAATTTTCCAGAACTTATCTTCAGCAGCTCCAACTGCAACATATTTTCCATCTTTTGTCTGATAAACTGAATAGAAAGGTTCTCCACCTGCGGGCCAAGTTGCTCTTTCTGGAGATTTGCCGTTGGCGATAAATCTAGCTGCTTGAATCGTCAACCATGAGACTACTCCGTCAAACATTGATATGTCAACGAATTGACCTGTGCCAGTCTTTTGTCTTGATATTAGTGCTAGCAGTATTCCCATTACTGCGAACATACTCCCGGCAATATCCGCAATGGGTATTCCCGGAACAATCGGGGGTCCATTTTTTTCACCGGTTAAACTCAAGATACCTGATAAAGCCAGATAGTTTATGTCATGTCCAACAAGATTCTTGTAGGGTCCATCTTGACCAAATCCTGTTATGGGACAATAGATTAGTTCCGGATGATCTTTCTTTAAAGTATCATAATCTATGCCGAGACGTTTGCACACTCCTGGTCTAAAACTCTCAACTAAAATATCATAACTGTTCAGAAGTCTTGTGAAGATCTCTTTACCCTCCTCGGACTTGAGGTTAAGTGTCATGCTCTTCTTGTTTCTATTCAAAGTGAGAAACATGGAGCTTTGACCTCCAATCAACGGAGGTGTATAACGAAGATAATCTCCTCTTCCAGGTTGCTCTATCTTAAGAACATCAGCTCCCATGTCTGCTAAAAGCATGGTGCAATATGCGCCAGGATTAAGTCGTGTCAGATCAAGTATCCTAATCCCATCAAGAGGATTATTCAAAATCCATCACTCACTTCTCAAATTTTCTCTTTTTAAGATCGAGGGAACCTGTTGTAGTATTTATGAAGAGCATTCAAGGCACGAATATTTCTAAGAAGAGACGGATATGTTGGTATTCCCAGATTCTCCAAAATCTCTCGGTATTCATCAATTACCTCTTGTGAGGCGAGAATTGAAACTACCATTGGTTTATCAGGAAATCTGCTTTTTAAGTTGGAAAAAACTTTCTTTATATCTACATCCCATGTTTTACTCTCCTTCGTAAGGCCGACAATGACTAAAGATATCATATCGACATTCGGATCTTCAAAAAAAGTTTCAAGAGCAAAAACTAAGGATGCTTCAGCATCCCCCATACCTTGCCGTACTAACTCAGCATCAAGAGGATTTCTGACGATACCGAATCCAGGTGCTTTGCTAGTAAGCTTCTCCATACTTTCCTTTGTAAGATTCGCAATCTGCAATCCATAATGCTCTATTGTATCGGCACTCATAACGCAGCCAGCTCCTGTATATGCTATCACGCCGACTCGATCTCCTTTTGTTGGAGGAAGAAATGCAAATGCTTTGATCAGATCTAGCAATTCTTCTATATCCAATACTCTGATTATCCCCGATGTTTTACATAATGCCTCGAAGATCTCATCTCTAACCATGAGTGAACCTGTATGAGTGAGCGCTGCGTCGCCTCCAGATTTTGACCGAGCTGATTTGAGAATAAGAATAGGCTTCTTTTTTGAAACTTTTTTAGTTATTTCGAGAAATCTTCTTCCGTTATTAATTCCTTCAGCATAAATTGCTATCACTTGGGTTTGTTGATCTGCTTCAAGATATTCTAGAATGTCTGAATCGTCGAGATCCGATTTATTTCCTAATCCTGCGACTTTACTGAGACCATATTTCTGAGTAGATACTATATGTTCGAGTAGAACCGAGGCGAACATTCCTGTTTGTGAAATTATCGATACTTTACCTTTTCTTGGTTTTGTGATTTTTACAAATACAGATGTGTAACCATTAAAAACATTAAGAATGCCTGTTGTGTTAGGTCCAGCGATTCGAATTCCAGCGGAGCCTGCTATCTTGAGGATATCTTTCTCAAGTTGGATCCCTTCTTTTCCAGCTTCTTTGAACCCTGATGTGCATATTACTGCGGCTTTGACATTTTTTTCAGCAGATTCCATCAATATTTGTGGTACATATTGAGCTGGTACTATTATTGTTACATTATCAATATTTTCTGGGATTGATGCGACATCAGGATAGCATTTGAATCCTAAAACTGAGTTTCTCTTTCTATTGACAGGGTAAATTTTACCTCGAAATTCCATATCTATGAGGTTTCTCATTATATGGTATCCAAATTTCTCTGGATTTTCGGATGCCCCAACAATAGCAACACTCTCTGGTTCGAAGAGACATTTAACTGAGTCTTTTCCCAAGATATTCTTTGCCTCACTATTTTCCATATCTTTGAATTTCGACTTACATTTTTATGTTCTAATAAATCTTGACTAATTAGAGATATGCTCAGCTAAATGATCAATGAGAAACTTTTAGAAAAATATGAGTGTCTTGATAATTTTATCTTCTTTTTATCACTGGAACTGCTGCTCTAAGTTCTTTAGTATATGGATGTCTAGGGTGATGTATTACTTCTAAGGCAGGTCCCAACTCAACAATTTTACCAAGACGCATTACCGCAATTCTGTCACAAATGTATTTGGCTACAGCTAGATCGTGAGTTATAAACAAATATGTTAGCTCGTATTTCTTCCTGAGATCTAACATTAAGTGTAACAATTCTGTTCTCACAGAAACGTCCAGCATAGATACCGGTTCATCGGCCACAATAAAATCAGGTCTTAAAACCAGAGTTCTTGCTAGAGCAACTCTCTGTCTCTGTCCTCCACTCAACTCATGTGGATATCTATCAATGAAATCTTCAGCAGGACTTATCGTAACATCCTCTAAGGCTCTCAATACCATGTCACGTCTTTCTTTTCTATGTGACCCAATATTGTGAACTTGAAGCGGTTCAGCAACTATATCGTAAACTTTCATTCTGGAGTTGATTGATTCAAATGGATCCTGGAAGATCATCTGCATTCGTCTTCTGAAAATCTTCATTTCAGAATGGTCGTTGATATAAGTGAAGTTTGATCCGTCGAAAAATATTAGGCCACTATCAGGCTCTTCAAGTCTAAGAATTGTTCTACCGAGAGTTGTTTTGCCACTACCACTCTCGCCAATTATGCCGAGAATTTCGCCTTTATTAATGTCTAATGTGACATCATCGACTGCATTGACAAATTTATTTTGACCCTGTAATTTCTGAAAAAGGGTGCTTGATTTCTTATAGACTTTTTTCAGGTTTTGGATTTGAACTAGGGCAGTCAAAACTGAACTCCTCTATTTAAGATGGCAGAGGACATAATGATCTTTCTCAACTTCATGATATTCTATTTTTTCTTCAAAGCATTTCTTTACACTTTTTTCACATTTTGAATAAAAAGAACAATCAGATCCAGCGTCTGACTTTGATTTTATTTCAGGGATTGCTGTAAACTCATCTTTTTCGCCTTCAATATCTGGGTAAGATCCAATAAGGGCTTTAGTATATGGGTGAATGGGATTTGAGAAGATTGATCTGGAATCTGCTTGCTCAACTATTCTTCCAGCATACATTATGGCGATTCGATCACATAGTTCAGACAGGATTGAGAGATCGTGTGTTATAAAAATAAGAGATAAACCCAATTTTGACTTGAGACTATTTAGAAGGCTCAAGACTTCAGCTTGGGTTATTACATCTAAGCCTGTTGTAGGTTCATCTGCTATGAGTAATTTTGGATTACATGCTAGAGCCATTGCCATAACAGCTCTTTGTTTCATGCCGCCACTAAATTGATGTGGATAATCCTTACCTCTTTCTTTTGGTATATTTACTAACTCAAGAAGCTTCTCGGTCCTTGTCAAAGCCTCTTCTGAACTGACATGTTCATGAGCGGTTATGGCTTCGATTATCTGTTGATTGATCTTATGAACTGGAGTCAATGAATTCATTGCTGCTTGAGGTACAGTCGAAATTCGGTTCCATCTTAATTTTGTCCTGAACTCTTCTTCACTCATCTGGAGAATGTTAAAGTCTTCGAAGAGTATTTTGCCATTCAGTACTTGAGCATTCGTTGGAAGCAACTTGAGTATTGATTGAGCAATAGTGGATTTTCCAGATCCAGACTCGCCTGCTAAACCAAATGCTTCACCATTATTAACTTCAAAAGTAACTTTATCGACAGCGCTTATCAAGTCTAGCTGAGTAAAATAAGATATACTCAAAGAATTGATTTTCAGCAAGCTATCTGAAGTGATAGGAATATTTGACATATCATTTTTTCCTATTAATCGTTATTTCTAATATCTTTTTTTAATGATATATGGTACGGCGATCCATTAATTCATGTGTGTTAGCTAGCGTTTGTGAAATCTTTTAACATTCCTTCATTATCCTTCTACATTATTTGGTTATCCGCAAATTTTACATTCATACGATTGTGACTTTTTAGAGTTAAATGAGGTTATTTTAATTGGTTGAGAAATTTATTTTTAAACCTGTAGATTATGTAGATGCTCCTATTCCGGAAATGGGAAAATTTACCAGAAAAATGATAATCGACTCCAGTACAGTTGGAGCTAAAGAACTGACATTTCTTTATGGAAAATATGATCCAGACGCTGTTGGTCAAGAATATGAGAAGAAATGCTCCCATCCAAATGCTGAGGAGATCATCTACATAACAGGTGGTAAAGGATACATTAGCGTTAAAAACAAAGAGTATTTGGTTGAGAAAGGAGATACTATTTCCCGACAAGATTGAATGACAAATCTCATTAGTGATCGATAATTGAAACGAGGACTAAACCTCATAGAAATTGTTATAAGTTTATCATATAATTAATCGTTAACTGGTTCTATAGGTTGACGAAATTCAAAATTCTTATAGGTTTACTTTTAACGACTCTGGTTCTTGCAGTATCAGCAAATGTAGCCCAATCACAGTTTTCAAACATATTATTCGCAGCAGTCTATGAGAGGGACAGAACAGATGACGCAGATAGCGGTGATATATGGGTTAACATCCATAGAACGGATGGTGTCGTAGAAGAGGTTCAAGTCACGGATACAGAATTTGATGATGAGAATAACCCATCAATAGCGATGGCGTCAAACGGAAATATGATAGTCACTTGGGACGTGGAAGGTAACACAGTATATTACTCGGTACTTGATTTGGCTGGTAACTTTATTCAAAATCCGACAGCACTTAGTACCGGACCAAACGACAGAGATGCATGTGTAGCGGTTACACCGAATAATGTTGTTTTTGTTGTATGGGAATCGTATGATGGTGCTAGTGCTGATGATGTAGCATATGTCACGATGGATGTCAACGGTAATAATGTTAGCGCTGAGAAGCGGATAACAGCAGTGGCGCAAGATATAACCGATCCAACAGTTGCTGCATCCACTAAGAACAATGATGACGATAGAGTGGTTATTGTCTGGGAGGATTATGATGGAGTAAACGACCAAGTTGCCTTTACAATCTTGGATAGTAATGGAAACACATTAGTTGCAAAAAAGACAATAACAACAACCACAAAATCGAATGAAGAGATCAACGCAGCTATACTTCCAAATGGTAACACTGTCATAGTCTGGGAGGGTGACGGTATAAGTCCAGGTGATGATGTCGGTTATGCTATAATAGATAGCTCGGGAGGTTTAGTGTTACCTGTTACTTTTCTGGCTCGTCCAAACGATATAGATTCCCCTTGCGTTGCAGCTACTCCTGAGAGCAATAGCATAATCGTATGGGACGAAGAGGATGCTATTAACAACGATGACATATGGTATACAGTACTAGGTTCTAACGGCAACACGATTAAACCAGTCAGTCAATTGACAGTGTCTGATGAGGATGTGGATGAACCAGATGTTGCAGTTGATCAAACTGGGAAAGTAGTCATCATCTACGAACAGCCACTATCTCCAGACGACAGAATAGACTTTTCCATATTGAATTCAATTGGCAACAATTTGGGTGGAGGGCAACTTACTGATGGAATTCCTGATGATACACTTGATGGTGATGGAGGATGGAGGCAGGTTGCAACTAGATCTGGTGGTCAAGCACCTGTCGGTGGAATCGTAGCTCAGGTAAACAAGTTAATGATTCTAGCGCCTTACTTGGTATTGGTAGGATTAATCATAGTAGTATCAACTGTTTACATTATCAAGAGACGTAAAGACTAAACAAGCTTCACACTCTCTTCATCTTTTTTCATTTTACTGTTTTTATTTTCGTGTGTGTGTGTGTCTTAGCTGGTGAGAGCATCCAAAACTGAACTAGTTATCTAGTTCTCTCAATCTTGAAGGTAAAATTTTGAAAATGTAAACGAAGATTATCATAACAGAAGTCAATGTTGATACGAGAATCGCGATGTAAGGTAGATAATTTGCTATTTGTGATGATCTGGCAGGTACAGCCGTTTCTTCTAGACTTGGTGTTGGGGATGTAGTTTCAGGTGATGGTGTACTCGGTGTTTGAGACGGACTTTGTTCAAGTGTAGGCGTTGGTTCAGTTGTTTCTTCAGGAGACGATGAAGGTGTTTCAGTGGGGGATGCTTCAGGTTGTTGACCATAAGTCTCTTCAACATCGTTATTTTCTCCTTTAGTGGATTCTTGGAAAATCCAATCAATATCATCGTTAGTATCTATGCCGTTGGGATGTCTTACCCAAGCTCCCTCATTATTTTTTGTATCATTTATTGATGGTGTACGGTCAATCTCATTACCGGTTGAATCTTGGAGAATTATGATTTCTGCAGCGTTATCAAGAAATTGTGTTGAATAACTTACAATATAGTATCCCTCAGCACCTATAATCGCCCCTTCAGACAAAATAATCGTATTTGTTTCGTTCTTTGTAGGAATTATCTTCCAATTACCTATGTCTATGCTGCTGGTTGTTGGATTATACAACTCTACCCATTCATTTCCTACATCATAATCGCTACCTGGAGGATCAGATTCAAACTCGTTAATTACAATATTCAATTGAGCTGAACAATCCGGTAAAGAGAATATCAATAGTCCAAAAATAACGAGTGTTAGAAGTGATTTTTTGACTATCGAGACTGTAAAGACCTGCAATTACTGTTTACCAAGCATATATTTTGATTATCAAGATTTAATGTTTCACTCACACAACAGAGCTTTAGTACCCATTATTCTAATCTTTACGTCTCTTGACAACATAGACTGTTGAAATTGTTAAAGCTTATCGATCTGATTGCATTCCTGAACTTTTTCCCACAATGGAATTCTTTTTAGGTCATATGGATTGCATCAAAAGAGTTCGTAATTTGTTTTCCCATATGTTTCCCTGTCTAACAAATAGAGATGTTAAATTGGCAAAAAGAGAAATACGTACTCTGTCAGAACATATTGATACTAGACTATAGTGGCTATAACTCAATTTCTCTAATTTTTAAAATTTTAATGTATTATTCATGAAAATAGCTAGAGGTTTTTTAGACATCTCCCCTAACATGAGGGACATCATTTTATTATTATTTAGTGTGTGTGTGTGCCTTAGCTGGTGAGCACACACACACACCAAATAATAAATAATAATATCCCTCATGTTGGGGAAAGAATTCCCCAAACCCCTTCTTTATTTTATGAATAATGTCTCCCATGGGTAGGGGTAGTATATTCTAAATTATTTTATTGAATGAAAAAATGTTTCTGATGCTGAATAGTCCAGCAATGTATTCTGAAACTTGTATTATGAACGGTGTTTGGGAGTGCTTTTGTCAGCCCTATGGAGGTGATATTGATGGCTGAGATATGAACACTGAATCTGGATCCAGCATCAGACAGAAGAAAAAAAGGATGGTGGAGTTTAGTATCTATTTCTTGTATAAAGCACCCAGTACTATACCATAAACCAGTAGCGCAAAGAAACCACACCACAGATAAATTGTTATAGCAACTGGGCTCATGTGAGACTGCATAATCGTGACTGTTCTAATGTTACTTATAACCCAGATTGCAAGACCCCAAATTGCACCTTTAGTTATCCCTTTTCCAGGAATTACGTCATAACCTAATTTGTAACCATATCCTGCAATTATGCCCCAGATAATATTTGTCACCATAATACTGGTGATGATGGAAGGCATTGCCTCAGGCGGAGCAGCTGGGATAAGACCTAATGCTATGCCTGCCACAACAGCCAAGAATGATGCTATACCACCGATTAAACCAGCAATGAAACTAGCGCCCCATATATTTTTTATTTCTTTTCACCTCCAATACACAATTTTCCAATTACAAAGTTATGGTTATGTGGAATAGTGATTATTATTAATTTGCATTAATATATTAATCTTGAGATAGCATCATTAAATTTAACTTGTGATGAGTAATGGTCAGTCAGGCTAGAGGAAGCATATTCAAAAGAACAGACGGCAAATATTTCATCTATCTACCAACAAAACTTGTTGAAGATACAGGGTTCCCACTCACTATAGGAAAATCAGCAACAAAAATATGGATAAAATTCAAACCTGGAGACAATAAGCTATCCATAGAAAAAGGATAATTTACCTTAATCTAACTGCAATCTTTTCATAGACTCTAAATGACTTATTCTCTTTTACATTCTTACGTAGATAATTCAAAACCTATGAGAAAGTTACAGCTAACATGAGATAGATCAATATTTTAGCCTGTGCCAGGAATATATACAACTTCTAAAATAACATATGTGTCATAATTGATTTTGGAGGTGGAAAAAACTGAATGAAAAAGACTCAGGCTGGATTATCATTTTGATTATAGTCTTAGTCATTGTTTTATTAGGACCATTCATGTTCATGGGAGGAATGATGGGCGGTTGGCATATGGGACAAGGCATGATGGGGTACGGTTATGGTTACGGATTCAATTGGATAGCAGCAGTATTACAAATCATATTATTTGTCATTTTCCTCGGACTTATAGTGTTTGGTGTCTATTACTTCATTGGTGGAGGACGCTTAAAATCCAGTGAAAAATCTTTGGATATATTGAAAGAACGCTATGCCAAAGGAGAGATCAATAAGGAAGACTACGATAGGATGAAGAAAGAATTAAAGGAGGATTAAAGTTGAAACGAAATAGATTGATTGGACTATTACTGATAATCATAGGCATTATAGGTTTAGCAGTCATATCAACCCAATTCTCACCTATGCGACTAACAGATCAATTTACAACAACTACTTCAACACCTTACTGGACATCTGGATCATATGAAACATACCCTTCAATAGCTCCCAAGAACATTGATGAAGCTGTAGATATGGCAAGAGGTTACATCTCATCCACAGGATATCCAGACCTTGCTGTCAAGGAAATTATGGAATTCCAGTACAATTACTACTTCATTGCAGTGGAGAAGAGTACTGGTGTAGGTGCTTTTGAAGGGATAATAGAGAAGGAAGTAGGTCTCAGCGGAATGGGCCACATGATGGGATTAATACATCCTGAGCAGGGACCGAATATGATGTGGAATACAAAGTATGGTCACATGACTGGTTGGGATTCATGGGGTGGCATGATGGGAAGAGGAATGCGTGGCAGATGGGGAGGCTATCAACAATACAGTGGAGTGCCAACAGCAGACATGCCGGTAACAGAAGAAGATGCTATTCAGATAGCTCAAAAATATCTTGAATCATACCTTCCCGGCACAACAATAGAGCATCCAGATACGTTCTACGGATATTACACAATACACATACTAAAAGACGGTGAAATCTACGGTATGCTTAGCGTTAACGGATACAATGGTCAAGTATGGTACCATACATGGCATGGAGCCTTCATACAAATGAAAGAATTAACATAAGTTTAAACTGCCCAAAACATACAACATAAAAACTACAATTCTATTTATCAATCAACTTTTTTCTATTTTTGGTGTACATGTCATAAGATAGATTTTTTCGTGTGTGTGCCTTAGCTGGTGAGAGCATCCAGATTTGAATAAATGAATTTGAATATATCGAATGTTGTCTAGTTAATATCCTATTTCGTTGCAATATCAATAGAATTGATAATAACGAACGCTATTATATGCAATCGATAACAGTTTTTAATCAGATAATTTTCATGATTGTTAAAGTAAATTTCAGAAGGATTAGAATTTGGTAAAGTACTTCATATCTATTCTTTTAGTAATTTTACTTATTCCAGGTTTAGATTTTACAATTGTATATGGGCAGAATATTCAATCTGAATATCCGATTAACGGTCCAAGAGTTGATGAGATTCTATTCGTGTATCATGGGACCCCAGAAGCTTCAGTTGCTGCACTCAGAAAAGGTGACATTGACATCCTTTCAGATATTTTCCGAGCTTCAGATGTAAACGCCTTATCGGAAGATCCAAATCTAAACCTAACCTTTACCCCTCAGACCCACTATTGTTATGTCGCTTTCAACATACGAAATTCGCCTTTAAACAACAAAGAGATCAGGAAAGCTATAGCTCATCTAGTCCCAAGACAAGAGATCGCAAATAGACTCTTCGAAGGCATTACTGTTACTCCTATATTATACGAAACATCACCGACATTCGGAAAATGGCACAATCCTGATGTTGATGTATATCCATATGATCCATCAAAAGCAAAAGAAATACTAATTTCAGCAGGATTTGGTTGGGATGAAAATGGTAAGCTGATTGATGAATATAGCAATCTTGTAGGAAAGATTACTATGATCTCACCAACCCAAGAGGAAGCACCAACATCTTATGAAATTGCCAAGTTAGTGGTCGAAGAAATGAAGAAGGTTGGTATTGATGCTTACCAAGAAGGAGTAGCTTTTGATGCCTTATTAACAAGAGTCTTGACTGAACGAGATTTTGATATGTATTTCTTATGTGTTTCAAATCTCGGAAGGTTCCCGAGATGGCTATATGATTATTATCATTCAAATCTTGATGTTCCAGATGGAGATAATACGCCTGGAGTAAGAGATCCTCAACTTGATCAGCTTCTATACAAGTTCAGATTTGAATCAGAGACAGATGATGAAGCAATGGAAGCCATACTGGATGCCCAAGATATAATTGGAGATTTAGCAGCAAGAACTCCTGTATATTCAAGATATCAAATAGAAGCTTACCGAAAAGGTTGGGTAGGTATGATCAAACATAGAGGCGTTGGATATTTCTCTTCAGGAGCATTCTGGACGTACCTTAATCTACATACGTCAGAAGCTGAAACTGGGGGCACAGTGAAGATCGACATTGGAGGAAAAGTTAGAACACTCAATCCACTATATGAGACCGGTGCTTATGGACAGAAAATTATCACATTGATATACGATTCATTGTTGGCTTCAGATCCTGATACTGGTGAAGTTATTCCATATCTGGCTGAAGACTGGAATGTTGAAGCATTAACTTTGAATGGTCATGAAGGCCAAAAATTAATCTTTAATCTAGCGAAAAATGCCACATGGCAAGATGGTAAACCGTTAACATCAAATGACGTGAAATTCTCTATTGAATATTTAAAAGAAAATAAGATCCCAACATTCCTACCTGTCGTCGAGCAAGTTATTGAAGTCAACGCACCTAGTCCTCAAGTAGTTGAGGTTACAATGAACGGTACCAGCATCTTCAATTTGATAGATGTTGGAGGGATCATAATTATTCCAGAACATATCTGGAAAGATGTCTCAGACTGGAGAACTTTCCAACCTGATAGGGAACCCCATCCATCAAGTCCTGGACTAACCAAGATGATTGGATCAGGTCCATTTATTCTATCAGAAGAAAAACCTGGAGAGTTCTGGAGACTCACAGCAAATCCAAATTATTTCAAAAAACTACAAGAGAAATCACAACCATCTGAGACTGAAGAAAAAATTGACGAGGAGATGGTCCAACAGCCAAATCAAATCAATATGTATCTAGTAGCTATAGCTGTCATGATAGTTTTAGCTGCAAGTTATTTAATAATAAAAAGAAGAAAACGTGAGAGTATCACGCATTAGACGTGTGCCTTAATGGGCTTCAGGTCATATGCAACAAGAAGAGTCATAAACACTGTAATAGTGTTGATCATAGCAGTTACGCTTCAATTCTTCATCTTCAGGATCATGCCTGGAAATCCAATAGCGCATTTCATAAGTCCAAATCTTCCTTTAGAGGTACGTCAATCATTAATAGAAATGTGGGGTTTGAATAAACCTCTCTATGAACAATTCTTCACTTATTTATACAATCTATTTAGTGGACAACTAGGGATTTCCTTTGTATCCCAAAGATATGTTACAGATGAATTAATGGAACGGTTACCCAACACCATTCTTCTAATGGGTTCCTCAACAATTCTAACTATCACATTGGGCATCATACTTGGTGTGTATGCTGGTTCTAGAAGAGGTACAAAGAAAGATGTTACCACTGTAACTTTCAGTCTGATAACTCAAGGATTGCCAGTTTTCTTTCTTGGTTTACTAATGCTACTAACATTTGCCTATTATCTGCCACTAATGACGAATGGAATAATCAACTTCCCAGTAGCAGGTACAGTTTCCAGACCACCCCCACCAAATACACTAGATTATATTATCGATGTACTCTGGCATCTGACTCTTCCAATGATCACTCTGGTCATAATTGGCTTTGGTGGGTACACGTTAATAGTCAGGAATCTTATGATAGATGTACTAGCACAAGACTACATCCAAATGGCAAAGGCCAAAGGCCTTGATCCTAACACAATACTCTATCATCATGGTTTACGAAGTATACTGCCTCCAATTACGACTATGGTAGGGTTAAGTCTAGCAGGAATAATTGGTGGGGCTGTTATTACAGAGACCATTTTCAGTTGGCATGGTGTCGGTCGTTATCTATACGAGGGAATTTTACAGAATGATTATCCAGTGATGCAAGGAACTTTCTTCCTACTTAGTGTGGTTACGATCTTTGCCAATCTTATTGTCGATTTGATATATGGTCTGCTTGATCCAAGAATTCGTTATTGAGGAAATGAAATTGCTAAACAAAGATCTCTCAAATATTTGGTCCTCATACAAACAAAGTAAGATGGGTATGGTAGGTCTTGCAATTCTCATACTCTTTCTTATGATGGCAATTTTCGCACCAATCTTGAGTCCATATCATCCAATAGATGACCGATTCTTGGCTGAAGGAATAGCTCTACCTGCATGGTATCGAAGTTTTCCACAATACAGTGATTATCCAGAAACAATGAGTTTCCATGTAGTGCCAACTATCAATGATGAAAATTGGGATGTAAAATTGGCAGGGTCATTAAATCTAGACAATGTCGATCCAATAGCTCTAGGATTCTATTCTAGAAATGTTTCTGACGCATCTGGACTTGCTGAATTGGCGCATTATTTTAATTATCAGTACGATTCTCCGCTTAGTTTTCAAATCCATACTGAATTCCAATTCGATGAGATGACTAATACCCAATATCAGATTGAACTCTTCATGTTGAATCCAGATCATGAATCGTTCTTGATTTGGAGTAATGGAAAAAGTACCAGAGCCTTATCTCCTCGCGAATTGAATCTTGATTCAAAAGGCCTTCCATTTGAGTATAAATCTAAAATGGGATTAGAATGGTATCAAAACGTTGCAGAACGTATTTTCACAAAGAAAGGAACATACGCCATCATAATGAGAGTACAGGCAGAAAAAGATGAGCCGTCTTCTATCTCATCTTTTAAAATGTCAATAGGTAATCTCCTATTCAATGTTCCTGGAAGAGTCCATGGTGTATTAGGTACTGATCATCTTGGATCAGATCTTTTTTCACAATTGCTATACGGTGCACGAATCTCACTTTTGATTGGGGTTAGTGCTGCGCTTCTTGCTGTAAGTATAGGACTTTTTGTTGGC
>Ga0154710_104_pt7 | contig 15618 bp, 14 predicted proteins | sample Rifle2008BG13ft_FD_105570 | JGI IMG/M metagenome (GOLD analysis project Ga0154710, IMG submission 105570) | Candidatus Bathyarchaeota archaeon RBG_13_38_9
TTCAGGGTCAGAGGAATTTCATCTGAGGATGGATGTATACCTTCATTCATCAGGTCATAGGTGAGCTCTGTTACTTGAGGAGCATCTATTCCGGCTTCAGCCAATAATTCTTTTTCAGCGAAAAATTTTCTTGGTTCGGCAATTGTCTTTATCTCACCATCATTGAGTAGGGCTATTCTATCAGCAAACTGTGCAAGTTGTTCAGACTTATGCTCAATCATTACAACAGTTATGCCTTCCTTAGAGACAAGCTTCCTAACTGCGTCGAATACAATTGTTGTTCCAATCGGATCAAGTTCCGATGTCGGTTCATCTAATAGAAATATCTCATTATCCAAACAATAGACAGAAGCTATTGCGACTCGCTGTTTTTGTCCTCCTGATAGATCATAAGTTACACTGTTCTGAATATTCTCTATCCCAAAGAATTTGACTACTTCATCTCTTTTCGCAAGTATCTCATCCTTGGACATGCCTCTGTTTTCCAGTCCCCATGCCAATTCCTCTCTGACGAAAAGATTGAATATTTGTGATTCTGGATCTTGCATCACCATGCCCACCATCCTTGACAATTCAGCCATGCTAGCCTCAGTAGTTTTTTTACCATTCACAGTGGCTGTCCCAGATAGCTTACCTTTAATGTAGTGGGGTATTACTCCATTCATGAGATACAGAAGGGTGGTTTTACCAACTCCAGTTGGACCCATTATGCCTAGAAACTCACCTTTCTTTACAGTTAGGTTAACATTTTTCAGTACTGTACCAGATCCTCTAAGATAACTGAAATTGATATCAAGAAGTTCTATAGGAGCATTGGCAGCCAAATTATTTTCCTCAAATCTATATACGATACGTGGCTCATACATCAGTGCCAAGTTATATATATTCACTCAATTAAAGAAAGTAGAGAAAATATCTGGGAGTGCACAAAGTGTCTAAATATCAAACTGCTGCCATCGTAGCCGCCATTGTTCTCATCATAAGCTTCGCTGCCTACATATACTACTTCTCGATTGGAGTAATTCCGCCCTATCAACCATACGAACCTGTTCCCTCGTACATAATATGGATAGTCCTAATCGTACTATTGGTTGTACTAGCGTTTGCGGCGTTGAAGCGTCCCAAAAAAACTAAGTGAGGTAAAAAAAAATTGAAACCTATTCCTGATTGGGGTGAACATAAACTCTGGCCTACCGACACAAGAACCCTAGTATCCTCTGTGCTTCTTGCAATAGCCTTCACAGCGAACATGCAGATCACTGAGCGAATTGATGCAGCTACAACAGGTGGAGCCCTGATGTGGCTAGGTATATGTTTTGCAACACTATGGATGTTGACAGGAGCCCTATTCTTCGGTATGACAGGAGCGTTGATAGTTGCGAACATAAATCCGTTAATCGCCATCCTGACAGCAACATCACCACTAGCACCTTGTTTCTTCGTAGCGAACATGTTGATCGCGGTGCCCGCAGCCTTATTGTTTCATCATGTCAAGAAGTCTGGGAAGGATCTACCATTCAAAACATTCATGAGTGTGGGCGTACCTTGCGGTATGCTTTCAGTCATACCATTGTTCGTCATCTGGGTGATCCTGCTAAACCTACCAAGTCAATTGATAACAATATTCGCTATATGGGGTGCAGCAATGGCTATCCCTGGGGCTTTTCTCGGCTACCTGATGTGCAGATATATTGCTAGGTCTGGAGTCCTAATCGGCTAGCTTTAGCCGATAACCTCTTTTTTTTAGAAAAAAATAGGAAAAAAGACACGGTTAAGTTAGAACTTTGACTGCTAAAAGACTGTAGATCTTAGTAGCTTCAACAACTTCTTCGGGATCTATCCATTCATCTGGGGAATGAGCAAGTTCGGCTAGTCCAGGTCCTAGAAGAATGGTAGGTATTCCTTTCTCAGCATAGAATCTACCATCACTTGCTTGTAGATATCCAACTGGCTTATCGGATATTCCTAGACTGCTACATACTTCTTGAGCCATCTTTACGATAGGACTATCATGTGAGGTCTCTATTGGGCTTCCTGTCAGAATAACCTCCATCTTTGCCTTGAAATCAGAATCTTGTTTCTTCATATCGTCGATAACGTCTTGCAACTCTTTTGTAGCTCCCTCAATTGTCTCGTTTGGAAGGATCCTTCTATCTATAGTAACTTCACATTTGTCCGCAACAACATTTGTTTTGACGCCGCCTGTTATCATCCCGATGTTCATTGAAGGAGGTGGGGTGAGTGGATGCTTTCTCTGTTTTAACTGTTCAACAACTTTGTTATCTATCATCTTAAGGAGATTGATCATTTTGTCGATTGCGTTTATTCCATCCCAAGGAGTACTTGCATGGGCTGTCCTGCCTTCTGTAGTTATCTTAAACCAGATGATTCCTTTCTCTGCAATGGCTATTTTGTTGGCGGTTATCTCACCTACAACAACGTAGTCCGGATTTATTTCTCCACTATCGAGAACGTGTTGCGCCCCTTTGAATCCTCCAACTTCCTCATCACTAACAGGATTAATTACTAAATTTCCCAAAAGTTCTATGTTGGAATCGGTGAGAGCCTTTGCAGCCATAACCATTCCTGCAACGCTACCTTTTGCATCTGCTATGCCTCTACCATACATTTTGCCATTTTCTACTTCAGCTCCAAAGGGGTCATGTTTCCATTTCTCAATTTCACCTACTGGTACGGTATCGACGTGGCTGTTGTATAGTAATTCGAGTTTCTTCTTGGGTTGTGCTGGTCCCAGTTTAGCTACTATACTCGGCTTATCTTCATCCACAGACAACAGTTTTACTTCAAGTCCAGCTGATGTCAGCTTTCTTCTAATAACCTCTATGACGTCTCTTGTGTCTCCAGGAGGGTTTACACTCTTGGCTTTGACTAGCTCAGCTAGAAATACAGTTATCTCGTTTTTCATTCCATCGACTGTCTTTAGCAGAAGATTATCGTCTTGATCCACTTAGCTATCCTCTCTGAATCTTTTATGCGGCTGGTCTTTTCAAGATCTCTTCAGAAATCTTTCCTTTTACGAATTCTCCTTCTCCTGTTTTACCAACAAATTTTCCGTTTTCAGCAATAATCTTTCCTTTGGATATCGTCATTACAGGGCTTCCTTGGAGTTCGATTCCTTCGAATGGGGTCCAATCTATCTTGTATGGACAGTCGTCGATTGTAATTTTCTTCTTAATCTTTGGATCCAATATTACAAGGTCAGCATCACTTCCAATCTCTATCGCGCCCTTCTTTGGATAAAGTCCAAAGATCTTTGCAACATTTGTACTAGTTACAGCCGCCATACGATTCACTGATATTCGACCCTTCTGAACTCCTTCAGAGAACATTAATGGAACTCTAAATTCCATTCCAGGTAAACCATTTGGAACCTTATTGAAAGAATCTTTCCCCATCTTCTTATGCTCGAGAGTGAACGCTGCTTGATCTGATGCTACAGCAGATATTGTTCCATCTGCAAGTCCTCGCCAAAGCTCTTCAATATGATCTCTTGTACGTAGTGGGGGGCTGCAAATGAAGTTCAAACCGTCAGGTCTCTTGTACATGTCCTCCTCTAATGTGAGGTAGTGTGTTGTGGTCTCACAGTAAGCTGGGAAACCTTCTTTCCTAGCTTGGCGAATTAGCTCAACTCCTTCCTTAACCGATAGGTGGTAGTCATAGAATGCTGAGTCCAAATACTTCGATATGTAAAGAGCTCTGTTAAGCGCTTCCGCCTCATTGATAGGAGGTCTCGTCAGTGCATGATAGATTGGTGATTTATTGCCTTTCTTGATTGCCTGTTCCTGAAGGAATTCTATTATTGAGACATTTTCTGTATGACAGCCCGCCAAACCACCATGTTTCTTGATTTCTTCCATGATCGGTATTAAGTTCCCATCATCGATCATCAGTTCTTCTTTTCTATAGACCATGAAAAATTTGAAGGAAGGTATTCCCATCTCTATGATCTTTGGGATCTGTGCGATCGATGCATCGTTTCCCTCTGTTAAGTTCGAATGGAGAGTGTAATCTATACAGACTTTGCCATCAGCTTCTTTTCTACGAGCTTCTATTGATTCCATTGGTAGTTTTCCCTTAGCTTGAAATGCAAAGTCAATAACGGTTGTTGTACCGCCTATTGCTGCAGCCATTGTCCCAGTATCAAATTCATCTAAGGTCGTTGCACCCATAAATCCGACGTGCATATGAACATGAGGATCAATACCGCCTGGAACAACAAAATTCCCACCTGCGTCAACAACACGATCAGCTTTTGGAAAAACATCTCCGCTTCCAATCCCTATTATCTTACCAGCATCAATTGCAAGGTCAGCTTCCAGTGTTACGTCAGGCCAAACCACTTTACCGTTCTTTATCAACAAATCCATAAATACAACACCAAACCAGAAATGACAGAATTCAATTATAAGTTTTAGTGAAGCGCGCACTTTAGAACATTAATACTTAGTCCAGATGAATATGACGAAATTGAAAGATCATTAGCTGCTGCGATACATCTACAAGTACTAACGTGGAAGAACGCTAAAATGAAAGGAATAAAAGAATGTGCATTCATCAATAAGAGAAATCTTCTTGATATCAGCGACAAGATGATATATGTCAACTAGACTAAGTTTGAAAAAAGCAGTTTGAAAGAAAGAACAAGTGAATACAAGGAGGTTAATCTTATTTATGACGGTAATTCTCGCAGATATTTTTGGAAGTCCGAATATAGGGGTTTACTGTTTTGCATGTGAATCATGGGGAGCAGTTCCGGCTGGAACAACATCCAAAAAGAGGAATAATTTTGCTGAATGCTTAGAAGTAGATGTCTGTGAGGTGAGTGTTGCAAGCTCAAATCTTTTAGGAATTTTCTTGGCTGGAAATAGCAATGGACTAGCACTCCCTAAAATTATCGGCGAATATGAGCTCAAGACGATAAAAAAATCTACGTCTATGAATATCGAGATAATGGAGACTGAAAAAACTGCTCTTGGAAACCTTATCTTAGCTAATGATCATGGTGCATTGGTAGATCCGACTTTCTCAAATTCCATTATCAAGAAACTTGAAGACCTGTTACAGGTAGAAGTTGTGCGAGGTCAGATCTCAAGTTTTTCATATGTAGGATCTCTCGCTTTAGCCACAAACAAAGGAGTTATTACACACCCCCTAATACGCAACAACGAAAGAGAGGTCATAAAAAACGTGTTGAAGGTTGATGTTGAACCCTCCACAGTCAACGGAGGAGTGCCCTTCATAAGATCAGGCCTCCTAGCTACAAGTCGAGGAGCGGTAACGGGACCTCTGACAATGGGCAAGGAGTTAATGGTAATATCTCAAATTATGGAATTGTAGCGTGGAGAAGTAGAATGAGTGAAGTTAAGACATTCATTGCAACAGGAAAAATCAAGAAACCCAGTGGCAATATTCAATTTTCAAAGAAAATTATCGGGATCACACAGAAACAGGTGGAAGAGAAGCTTTACTCTGAACTAGGTAGCAAACACAAAGCTAAACGATTCCAAATAGTCATAACAAAGATAGAAGAAGAGAAACCATCATCTGAGAAAGATACCGCTGCAAAGAAGTGAAAATGTATTGGCAGCAAGTGAGGAAGAACTCAGAAGATTAATGATGGAAATCAGAATTTTAGAAGGATCAGTCAATACTATTCAGTCTAGGTTTAGAGTTGTAAACGCAGCGTTAGAAGACACTATGGGTGCAATGAAAACCTTAGAATCGGTAAAAAATGAGAAAAAAGGGACTGAGATGCTTGTCCCAGTGGGTGCGGGGTCTCTGCTCAAAGTTGAAATTACCGATGTTGAAAAGACAGTTCTCGGAGTTGGAGCCGGTGTCTGCATAGAAAAAAGTATAGAATCATCGATTAAGGATCTAAACGAGAGACAAGAAGAACTAGAAAAATTGAGTAATTCTCAACAGCAACAACTAGCACAGCTGCTTACACGAATAGAGAGTTCGAAGAATCGACTAGCGGAAATGATTGAAGAAACACCAAAGACATAGTATATCGATTTTGATGTCAGTACTATGAGAATTAGAAGGACCAATACGGCTTGTTTGAGAAACTAAAATCAGGGTTAGAGAATTTTTTCGACAAAATATCCAAAACAGAATTAAACGAAAAGTCAATAGATTCATTAATCGAGGATCTAAAGCTAATTCTTATCCAGAATGATGTAGCATTTACTGTTGCAGAGAACATTTGCGACCAACTTAGAGAACAATTAAACGCGTTAGAAGTAAAGAGATTCGGTGACCACCTGACAGAAGCAAAGACAATACTACGAGATATACTTCAAAAAACATTAGTTGACAATGGGAAAGAGAACCTGTTTGATATCATCAAAAGAAAGCAAGAGAAAAAAGAACCTGCTATAATTGTATTCATAGGAATCAACGGAACAGGGAAGACAACTACAATCGCTAAACTCGCTCATCTCCTAATCAAAAAAGGTTTTACAACAATATTGGCGTGTTCAGATACTTATAGAACAGGCTCAATAGAACAGATCGAGGAACATGCAAGAAGATTGGGAGTAAAAACAATCAAACATTCGTATGGTTCCGATGCAGCTGCCGTCGCATATGATACCATCAATTACGCTAAGGCTCACGGTACAGATAGTGTGTTGATCGATACTGCGGGTCGAATGCAGACTAATAGAAACCTGATCGATGAGATGAAAAAAATAATCAGAATAGCAAAACCGGATCTAACATTATTGGTAATAGATGCATTAACCGGTAATGATGCCGCCGAGCAAGCAGCCATTTTCAGCAAAGCTGTATCAGTAGATGGTATAATCCTTACCAAACTAGATGCTGATGCAAAGGGAGGCAGCGCTATATCAGTGTCCAGCATCACGGGCAAACAGGTATTATTCATGGGTATAGGCCAGGAGTATGATGATCTTTTACCATTTGATCCCAACTTTATCCTTAATAGAATCCTCGGTGAGTAAGATGGATACTACTTATATTGTAATAGCACACGTAGAAAGCTAAGGTTTGAGAATTGTCGATAGAGAAATCTGAACTTGCTAAGATGAAAGTAACTGAGCTTCGTAAACTTGCTGAACAACTGGATGTCGAAACGCCATCAAAGAAGATCAAAACTGAACTTATCAAATCCATAATGGCTAAACAAAGAAAGAGAGTCGCGAAACCAAAACCAAAGCCAAAACCAGAAGCGAAAGCCCCACCACCAGTCGAGAAAATCTTTGGAATATTCGTGAACATCAGACAAGGGATGTTCCGACAGTATCCTCACAACATATTGATACGAATTCCAGGCATAGACAGTTCAAACTCCGCCGCGAAATATATTGGGAAAAAAGTCATTTGGCGCTCAAAATCTGGAAAGAAACTCATAGGAAAAGTCGTCAAAACACATGGCCGAAATGGCGTTCTTATGAGTAGGTTCAGAAAAGGTCTCCCAGGACAAGCCATAGGATCTTTAGTTGAAATAATCTAAGATTAACCTACAAATTACGCGTCTTGATAAATCATTACGAGACCTGTAATGACAATTCTCAATTTGGACATGATATGGAATGAATAGGGGAAAATACCCCAAAATAGGAGAAACATACGAAATTATCCTGTCAACATACTGTGATGAAGGTCAGCCAAATGCCGCTCCGATGGGTATAAAATTTCTTAGAAAAAATAGAGTCTTCATCAAATTATTCAAAGGAACACTTACACTGAATAACATATTAAAAAGAAGATGTGCAATAGCAAATGTGACAAGCGATCCGTTTCTGTTCTATAAAACAATTTTTAAAGAAAAAAATCATCTTTCACTAAATTATTTTTCTCGATCAAAAATCATAGATGCACCGTATTTGAGATCTGCAAATGGATATATTCTGATGACCTTAGCAACATGTAAACATAAACGAAGCTATGTGGAAACCGAATTTCATATCAAAAGAATGAATTTGAAAAAAACTAGGTCGGACATCTATTCTCGAGGGGCCCATGCAGTTATTGAAACTATAATACATTCGACTCGAATAAAGGAATTCTCAGCTAAAGGTAAAACAAAAAAGACAAACAACCTAATTCAACTGGTAAATCATTATAAAGAATTGATTCAAAGAGTCTCACCAGACTCGGACTATGAAAAAATCATCAACGAAATCCAAAATAGAATCAATAAATGGAAAAATGAAAAAAGTATACGTTAAGACACCATCTAGACTACACTTCTGTCTAATAGACATGAATGGTGAGCTTGGTCGAGTAGATGGAAGTCTAGGGATTAGTATAGAGAAACCAAATGTCGAACTCATAACATGGCTTAGTGATGAGACAAGAATTTATGGAGAAGAATCTTCGCGTGTAACGGCGCTTGCTAAATTATTTTTATCAAATGTTAAATCTAATGAAAAAATTTCAATAAATATTAAAAATTTGATTCCATCGCATGTAGGATTTGGTTCTGAAACCCAGCTTAGTTTGGCAGTAGCTTCCTCAATAGCAAAACTACTCAAATTAAATTTGTCTACTTATGAATTAGCTCAAATCATGGGTAGAGGAGGAACTTCCGGCATAGGTGAAGCAACTTTTGATACAGGAGGATTAATTCTAGATGGAGGACACAGTTTCGGCAATAACTGCCAGAAAAAAGACTTTCTACCTTCAAATGCTTCGAAGGCTCCACCCGCAAAAGTACTTGTTAGATACGATTTTCCAGAAGATTGGTTTTTCATTTTAGCAACTCCAAACACAGAAAAGGGAATGTTTGGACAGAAAGAAACGGACATCTTCAGAAAATTATGTCCAATCCCCGCCGATGAAGTTGCCGCAATTAGTCGTATTATACTTATGAAGCTTCTTCCTTCCGTATTGGAAAAGGATATTCAGATTTTTGGCTCTGGCTTAACAGATCTTCAGAATCTTAGTTTCGCAAAGGCCGCCAAAGATCTTATGCATCCAGTGACAGCAAGGTGCATCAAAACATTATTGGAGAAAGGGGCATATGGCGCTGGACAAAGCTCGTTTGGGCCTACAGCTTATGGCTTATTTAAACGAGATAGTGAGGTAGAAAGAGTCATCCCCATGCTGAAAAATATCTTGGATAAATCTGGTGGTGGGGAAGTATTATGTGCCGGTCCAAACAATTTTGGAGCTCATATATCTTTTCATTAGATGAGTTGGATAATCATCCTTGTTACGAGTAATTCATTTAATGTCTGAAGGTTTAGATCTTGAAAGTGCTTGTTGTAACAGGAATGAGGGCAAAAGACATTGTGAAAGAACATCTTAGACGAAACGAGTTTGACCATGAGATCTGTATCCTGCCAGTTCCAGTTGCAGCTCTAATGTCGACTCAATACATAGCTAGTATGCTTGAGCATAAGGATCTTTCTGGTATTGATCTTGTGTTGATACCAGGTCTAATAAAAGGAGACACTTCAATTATAAGAAAAAGAGTTGGAATAACATCTTGGAAAGGACCTAAGAACGCAGCAGATCTGCCAAATGTACTCAAAGTAATAGAAAAGATAAGATTTTCAACCATATCTCCTGCTGATGAATCAATCAGAAAAGCTGGAATAAAAGATATAGAAAGATCTCTAAATCGAATTGAAAAAGAAAGTAAGAAAACAACTCCAAGAGAGGATCTGTTTATTTTAGGAAAAGGTGAAAAAAGATTATTTCTAGGTCCAAACTTTCCTATGAGGATTCTCGCCGAGATCGTTGACGCTTCGATAATGTCAACAGAGGAAATCAAAAAAAGAACAAATTTCTTTGATGCATCTGGTGCCGACATAATAGATGTAGGTATGGTCGCTGGCGGAGGTCATCCTGAGGATTCATCAAGAGCTGTTAAAGCAGTAAAGAAATACACGAAGAAAATAGTTAGCATAGACGCTCAAGATCCAGAAGAGATAATCTGCGCTATAAAAGCCGGTGCTGATCTAATACTAAGTATAGATGCTGAAAACATGTCTGAAGTAGCCGAATTCACAGTAGATACTCCAGTAGTTGTGACTGCGTCAGGTAGAGGGCATGTTTTAGAGGAAAATGTTGAAAAAAGAATTAGTCAATTAAATGAGAATATTCACCGCGCAAGATCTTTGGGATACATGAATATTATTGCTGATCCTGTTTTATCGCCAATTTTTTCTCCTGATCTATGCACATCAATTCAAGCATATTTTAGATTTAGAGAAATGGATGCAAATACGCCAGTGCTTTTCGGTGCTGGGAACGTAACAGAATTAATTGATGGTGACTCAATTGGAGCAAATCTACTTTTAACAGGAATTGCTGCTGAAGTTGGAGCGAATATTATACTCACAACAGAAGGGAGTGTTAAAACCAAGAACTCAGTTTCTGAAGTTGTTAAAGCGGTTAAGATGATCACACTAGCTAAAAACAGGAAAAGTCCACCAAAGGATTTGGGAATCGATCTTCTAGTCATGAAAGATAAGAATTGGAAAGAAGAAATGTTCACAATTACAGAGAAAATTAAGAAGTTATCTGCTAAAGGAAATTTAGATCCCGCTCATGATCAGAGAGGTTCATATAGAATTTTGATTGACCGTGACAAGAATGAGATTGTGATGGCTCACTATGATTATGGTACGATTAAACCAGATCTTATATTCAAATCAAAAGAGCCTGATCAATTAATCGGGGAAGCCATCAATCGCAGTTTGTTATCTAGGTTAGAACATGCATATTATTTGGGAAGAGAACTTGAGAAAGCTAAAATCGCGATTTTGACTGGCAAGAGTTATGTTCAAGATCAAGAACTTTTCTTTGGAACAAACTAACTTCAGTTCTATTAGAGTTTAATAAGATTTATCAAGTATTATGATCAGAATATCGGAATTCAATGGACTCCAGAAGTTTCAGTAGATCTAGTAGCATAATGCTAGTAGCTTCACTTGCAGCTGTATATGCTATCCTCAGAATTATTCCAACTTTTCCTCTTGTGGGTGTGCCAGGTGCATACTTCTCAGTCGCAGATTTTATAGCATCCCTTTATGGAATTTTATTGGGACCTTACCTCGGCCCATTATCGATTATGCTTGGGACTTTTATAGGATATTTTGCGGGTAGACCGCCTGTATTTCTCGGTCTCGATTTCATGCCAGCGGCGATAAATAGTATGGTTGTTGGATTTATTATGCGAGGAAAAAGAAAATATTCTGTAATTATCTACTTGGTTCTCTTAGCGCTATTCTTTTTTCACCCCTATGCGCCGAGAATGATCCATGTTGGTTTAAACTATGGTGAAGAGAGCTTTGCATTTCCTTTTGTATGGATGCATATCGTAGGCCTAATTATTTTAGTATCACCCGTTGGTACACATATTTCAAAGCTTATCAATGAAAAATCAATTAAAATGTCGGCCATAGGTTTCTTATTATTATCTTTGATAGGAACCTTGTCTCAACATCTAATGGGCAATTTACTTTTTAGTTCAATCATCCTGCCAACACTAAGTGCAGAAGCTGCTAATACAATTTGGTGGGGGATATTTTGGGTCTACCCAATTGAACGTGTTATAATTGTTATACTGTCACTGATTATCGGCCTGCCTATAATTAGAACACTTGAAACTTCAGTCGTTAATATCACAAAATAGAATCCAAAAATCTCAAGAAAGTATTTTTAATAGAAAAGAGGAATGGTTTAGGATTTTTGAATGTCTTTTTTTATCTTTAAATATTCTTCTCTGGTAATCTCGCCTTGACTATATCTAATATTTAGATTGTCAAGGGCGGAGGATGGAACTCTTCTTTGAAATTCTGGAAGCCCTCGCATTGAGACATTGATTCCAACGATGATTAAAATCAATATTACACTCAATATTATTGCTAAGGTAATATATGCCATTGAATAATCTGAACGCCACATTGCTGTTAAAACCATCGGGTTCTCTATCACGATATCGGTCGTGGGACTGAATTGGTCTCCACTTGTCATTCCATTCCATCTATCAAAAACATTCTTGGCTCCCATTGAACCCCAGAATCCAGTCATAGCAACTTCAGGATCCACAGATATGGTTACTATGGAATCTTCTCGATACCAGCCAGATCCTTGCGGACGACCAAGCTCTGAGTTTACTTGAACGTTGTATTCTGATTGGTATATAGATCTGGCTTTGTAAGGTTTGTTCATAGTCAACGTTATTGTATTGCTAACCATCTCGGTGCCATCAATGTTCCATGCCTTGAACACTTTTCTTTCCTGATCAGATTGCTCTATTCTCTCTGATGTTGATAATGTAACTACCGTACTCTTTTGCCACCAACCTGCCTTGTCTATTGACTGGCCATATGCGTTATCCACCGTCAACATGTATTCAGGTTCATAAGAGAAAGTATGTGAAGCTTCGAGCGTAGATCTTGTTGAGCTTGGATAATAATATGGGTAGTAATACGCTCCAGGATAGTAATAATAAGTATCGACTACTGGAGAGTATGAATTATTTGCATAGTAATGTGGAGAGATATAGTAATAGTACGGGTAATAGGATGGGTAATAATATGGATAATTGTAAGGGTAATCATTTGTCTGAGTTTTCTCAAAAGTCCAAGAATCTTCACGGCAAACATATCTGACTCCTTCGGGTCCAGATACATATTCTTGAACTTGGAAGATATGTGATTCTGTACTTCTAACTTCGAATTCTCGTGAGGATCCTCCCTGAATAGTTCCTTCATCATTGCCATTAATCTGAATAGAAGTTGAGCGATCTGATGGTATGTCTGAAATTGATATAGTTACAAAATAATTATTGCGACTTGAATAAGCAGAGTAGGGATAGTAAACAGGCACATAGTAATCAGTATAGGCTTCTACATCTCGTATTGTTTCTGAACCCATACATGAAGATGAAAGTATACACAATATACTGATAATTAGTACTAATGAGAACCTCAATTACCTCACCGAAGGTAGATTATCATAATGTTTTATTCAAGGGACCATTTAAACATTAATTAATATAATTTCCTCATCAGCAATACTGTTCATAAATAGTGCAGTAAATCAGAATTCAACATATGAATTCTAGAATTCAATTAAAAAAAGATTTGAAGCTACACCAACTAAATGGTGCAGCAATTATAATTTAGTCAAATTCTGAGGAGTCTCCACCTGGCGGTCCAGGAGGAGTATCTTTAGGTTTGGAAGCAGATATGACGTCATCAATTCTCAATATCATTGAAGCTGCTTCGCTAGCTGTTTTCACAACCTGCGATTTGACGGCAAGGGGTTCATATACATTTGATTTTGTCATGTCCATGGCTTTTTCCTTATTAGCATCTACACCAGCCCACTTCTCACCTTTCTCATGCATTGATCTAAGTTCAACAAGGATGTCCATAGGATCAAGTCCAGCATTCTCGGCTAAAGTCATTGGTATGACTTCCAAAGCTTCAGCGTAGCATATTACAGCTAGCTGTTCCTTTCCTGTAAGTTTCTCAGCAAATCTTCTAAGTTGGGAAGCAATTTCAAGTTCTGGTGCTCCTCCGCCCGCTACTATTCTGGGCTCGCGTATAACGTCTCTGACAACACAGAGTGCATCATGAATTGAACGTTCGGCCTCATTGATGATTCGCTCCGTTCCCCCTCTTATGAGTATTGCCACTGCTTTGGGATTCTTGCATCCTTCAATGAATGTCATTTTATCGTTTGAGATCTTTCTCTCTTCGAAAAGGTCTGCTTTTCCAAGATATTCGGATTTGAGGTCATCAATATTTGTCACAATCTTACCGCCTGTCGCTTTTGATAGTTTCTCTATGTCCTTCTCACTGACTCTCCTTATTGCTGCAATTTCTTCTTTGGCTAGGAAGTGTTGGGCGACGTCGTCTATTCCTTTCTGGCAGAGGAGTACGTTTGCTCCTGAAGATTTCACTTTATCAACCATTTCTTTGAGAATGTTTGTCTCTTCATCTAGGAATGCTTTCATCTGTTCAGGTCTCTGGATGTTGATTTTTGCATCAAATTCGGTCTTCTCTACTTCAAGAGCAGAATTCAACAGTGCTATTTTTGGATTCTTAATACTTTTCGGCATTCCAGAGTGTACGACTTCCTTGTCTATCACTAATCCGTTGATCAGTCTTGTATCTGCTAGAGAGCCGCCAGCTTTTTTCTCGACTTTGATGTCTTCAACATCAGCTTTCCATCCTTCAGGAGTTTGTTCCGCAACTTGGAGGATTGCATCGATCGCAATATTGGCTGTGTACTCGGCATACTCTGACAATAATTTACTGGCTTGAGATGTAACTGCTACATCTCGAAGAGCTTTTTTATCATTTGGCTCGACTTTTATGGCGATCTCATCCAAGATCTCTAGAGCTCTTTCAGTTGCTTGTCTGTAGCCATCAACTATAATTGTTGGATGAACACCCTTCTCTATCAGTTCCTCGGCTTTAGTCAATAATTCCGCCGCAAGTACTACCGCTGTTGTGGTACCGTCTCCAACTTCTTGGTCTTGTGTTTTGGCAACATCTACCATCATTTTGGCAGCTGGATTCTGTACGTCCATCTCTTTTAGAATTGTCGCGCCATCATTTGTTATTGTGACATCTCCAAAACCGGCGACAAGCATCTTATCCATGCCTTTTGGTCCTAGTGCAGATTTGACTGCTTCAGCAACCGCTCGTGCTGCCTGAATGTTGGAATGTAGAGCTTCTCTACCTACACTCCTGTCTGTCCCTTCCCTCAATATTAAAACTGATTGTCCACCAATTCTTGCTGCTATCGCTTCAGTCATTTATTTTCACCTTTTATTACATCATTCCGCCCATGCCGGGTGGCATTCCGCCCATGCCGGGTGGCATTCCGCCCATGCCACCACCTGGTGGTGGGGCTGCGCTCTTTGATGCTGCTATTACATCATCTATTCTTAGTATCATTGAGGCTGACTCCACAGCAGATCTTATAGCATGTTCTTTGACTCTGATCGGCTCGATAATTCCTTCTTTCAACATGTCTTTGGTCTTTCCCGAATATACGTCTACGCCAGTAGTCTGACCAGTGGATTCGGCGTGTGCTGCCTTTAGTGCAACCATTATGTCGATAGGGTCGAGTCCTGCGTTCTCAGCTAAATATTTGGGTATTGATTCTATCGCGTCAGCAAATTTCTCAATTGCCATTTGTTCTCTGCCTCCAATCTTGGGAGCATATTCTTTAATTCTCTTGGCGACTTCGATTTCCGTCGCACCGCCTCCAGCTACAATCCTATTCTTACTGACTATGTCTTTGATGACAAAGAGTGCATCGTTTAGAGCTCGTTCAGCTTCGTCGACAGATCTCTCAAGTCCTGCTCTTATCAGTATGCTAACTGAACGTGGGTTCTTGCATTCTTCGATAAATACCATTTTATCTTCACCCATTCTCCTCTCTTCCATAAGTCCTGCTTCGCCAAGCTCTTTCTTGGATAGTCCTTCTATGTTTGTGACTATTTTTCCGCCAGTTGCTCTAGCTAGCTTCTCCATGTCTGATTCTTTTATTCTTCTTATAGCTACTATGCCTTCTTTGGCTAGGAAGTGTTGGGCGACGTCGTCTATTCCTTTCTGGCAGAGGAGTACGTTTGCTCCTGAAGATTTCACTTTATCA
>Ga0154710_111_pt8 | contig 15166 bp, 13 predicted proteins | sample Rifle2008BG13ft_FD_105570 | JGI IMG/M metagenome (GOLD analysis project Ga0154710, IMG submission 105570) | Candidatus Bathyarchaeota archaeon RBG_13_38_9
CAATATTAAGTGGTGTCTGACCACCGAACTGGACTATAACCCCGAGGGGTTTCTCCTTTTGATATATGCTCACGACGTCTTCAACAGTAAGTGGTTCGAAGTAGAGTTTATCGGAAGTGTCGTAATCGGTTGAAACAGTTTCTGGATTGCAATTGACCATAATAGTCTCGTAGTCTAAATCGCGTAAGGCGAAGGCAGCATGGACACAACAATAGTCAAATTCGATGCCTTGGCCGATGCGGTTTGGACCACCACCAAGAACCATAACTTTGGCTCTTTCACTAACTGTGATACGATCTGATCCATTGTAGGTAGAATAGTAATATCTCGCATCTTCAGCACCACTCACAGGTACAAAATCCCATGTTTCTATCACCCCTATTTTCGTTCGACCATCACGGATTTCCTTTTCATTGACTCCGAGTAACTTTGCCAGATATTTATCGGCGAAACCGTCCTTCTTCGCGTTTATGAGTAGCTCATCAGGTAATTTCTTACCTTTGTATTCGAGAATCTTATCTTCTAGTTCTACTAACTCTTTCATCTGTTGAATGAACCAAGGTTTGATGTAGGTCTTCCGATAAAGTTCTTGAATATCAGCACCTTTTCGAAGCGCTTCATACATGATAAACTGACGCTCGCTAGTTGGATAGGTAAGACTTTTCATCAATTCGTCGAGTGATTTTTTATTGAAGTCTTTAGCAAAACCAAGTCCAAAACGCCCATTTTCCAATGAGCGAATCGACTTCTGAAAAGCTTCTTTATAATTTTTGCCTATACTCATAACTTCGCCAACGGCACGCATTTGTGTTCCTAAGTGATCTTCAGCATTGCGGAACTTTTCAAAGGCCCACCGAGCGAACTTAACTACCACATAATCACCGTAAGGTGTGTACTTTTCCAAAGTTCCATGTCGCCAATACGGAATCTCATCAAGAGTTAATCCTGCTGCTAATTTAGCTGATATTAGTGCAATTGGAAAACCAGTAGCTTTTGATGCGAGTGCTGAGGATCTGGATGTTCTCGGATTTATTTCGATTATAACGATGCGACCTGTTTTTGGATCATGGGCAAACTGAATATTTGTTCCGCCAATTACGCCAATTTTCTCAACCACTTTATAGGAAAGCTGCTGAAGTCGATCTTGCAGGGTTTGATCAATGGTTAGCATTGGTGCCGTGCAATAGGAATCGCCCGTGTGTACACCCATGGCATCCACATTTTCTATAAAACATACTGTTATCATCTGGTTCTTCGAGTCACGAATTACTTCCAGTTCCAGTTCTTCCCATCCTTCGACCGATTCCTCAATAAGCACTTGTCCAATCAAACTTGCCTTGATGCCACGATTGGCTACAGTCCTCAATTCCTCAACATTATAAACGAGACCACCACCAGTGCCGCCCATAGTGTAAGCTGGGCGTACTACAACTGGATACCCTAGCCTTCCTGCAATTTGCTTAGCCTCTTCTACACTATATGTAATCTTACTCTGAGGCATTTCAATACCTAATTCCGTCATAGTCTGTTTGAAAGCTAGCCTGTCTTCACCTCGCATAATAGCATCAGGCTCAACTCCAATGACTTTTACATTATATTTTTCGAGAGCGCCACATTTAGCGAGACTTAAACTCAAGTTTAAGCCAGTCTGGCCTCCAAGGTTTGGAAGTATTGCATCTGGCCGCTCTTTTTCAATAATTTTTATCATGGTTTCCAGATTGAGTGGTTCGATGTAGGTTGCATCTGCCATGACAGGATCGGTCATGATTGTTGCTGGATTTGAGTTAACAAGAACAATCTCATAACCTAAAGATCGTAATGCTTTACATGCTTGTGTTCCAGAGTAATCAAATTCACATGCTTGGCCTATAACAATTGGTCCGGATCCAATAATCATAATCTTATGAATGTCACTTCGTCTTGTCATATGCAGTCCCTCATCTGATGCTCAATCTACATATTTGAAATTTCATAATAGTATTCAAACATTCAATTACCCTGTTATTAGAATTTATTATTTAGTTAATGCGAGCTACCAATTTTATTTACAGTCAGATAGCTATACGAAGACTTAAGGCGAGCGCTAACCGAAGAGTATTAGTTATCATTAGTAATAGTGCCTCTAGTTACGGCGCCGGTTAATATTAAGTTCATTCTAAACTAGAATTTTGAAGAAATTTTGAATAAATTATGAATAACTCTGAAAAACCACTGTATATAATTAGCCCACAGAGAAAGTGCATGCTAAAAATGATGTCCAACATGATGAATCGAACAAATGAATTCGCAATTGAATTAGTAGATCTAAAAAAAATATTCGTCATGGGGAAGATGGTCAAGGTTCACGCTTTACGCGGCGTTAACTTGAAAGTTAGGGATGGTGAGATGGTCTCTATTATAGGGCCTTCAGGTAGTGGAAAATCTACTTTACTCAATTTGCTGGGTGCCTTAGATAGACCTACCAGTGGAAAGATAATCATAGATGGGATAAATATTGCAGGGCTAAAGGATGATGCATTATCTAGATTTCGTAACAGAAAAATTGGCTTTATCTTTCAATCCTATAATCTGATCAATAGATCTACAGTTACAAAAAATATTGAGTTACCTGCAATAATAAGAGGAATTCCAAGGACAATCAGAAGACGACGTGTCAATGAATTACTTGATTTAGTTGGTTTGCGTGGGAAAGCTAATAGAAAACCTACAGAGCTCAGTGGAGGAGAACAACAAAGGGTTGCGATCGCAAGAGCGCTAATTAATGAGCCGGCATTCATTCTTGCTGATGAACCTACTGGAAATCTTGATAGTAACACTGGTCAGGAGATAGGGAATCTTCTCCTTAGAGTTAATGAAGAGAGAAAAGCAACAATTGCAATAGTCACTCACAACATTGAATTGGCTGAAACGACAGAGCGAATTCTACACCTCAGAGACGGTATTGTAGAAAAAGAGACGTCTGGACTGGTTTTCCACAAAACCTCTGCTGAAAAGAACAGGATTTCTAATAAATCGATTAATGCGTATCGGGAGAAATAGAAGAAATCATGAAGAGCATTTTTGAACTGATCGGATTATCATTTGCCGCCCTCAGAGAACGAAAGCTTAGATCAGGTCTTACAATAATGATGGTAATCATAGGAGCAGCGTTAATGACTTCTGTACATGGTTTGAGCGGAGGTATGGACAATTTTTTTACAGAACAGTTTGGATCGTTGGGTGCAAATGTTTTAATTATTACTCCTTCAGGAGGTGGAGGTGGTTTTGGTAGACCACAATCATCCAGTACTACGATGAAACTTACATCTGACACTGTTCAAACAATCGAGAAAATTCATGGAGTAACGTATGCAGTTCCTTATGTCTCTGGTGTTGCATCTTTAAAATCAGCAGGTGAAGAAAAAACCGTGAGCGTAGTTGGAATAGATCAAAACAAGTTAAAGTATATTGCCCCAAAGATCAGTCTTGAGTCAGGATCATATGTGTCGGCTCAAGATTCTGTGGGTATATTGTTGGGTTATAATGTTGCTCATCCATCCGATCTAGACAGGCCCTTCGCAAAGAGAGGGCAAACAATATCGATCGAATATGCAACGGTAGAAACTGAAATGGGTACAGAAAAAACTGTAACAGAGACAAAAAGTTTTCAAGTGAGAGGAATCATCGAGGAGCTAGGTAACCTTCAAACTGACAATCAGGCCTATATCTCACCATCAGTAGCCAATGCTTTATTCGATAAAGGTGGATCCTACGATGGCATCTATGCAATAACTAGAGATCCAGAAGAGAATGATGATATAGAAGAGAATATCAGAAAAATCTATGGAAAGAACATTGGAATTACCTCTCCTAAGGCAATAACAAGTACTATACAAGAATCTCTTGGAGCCTTCACTGGATTCATATCAGCAATAGCAGGAGTTTCAATGTTTGTTGGGGCAGTTGGAATAATTACTACGCTTTACACGTCTGTTATGGAAAGAACTCGTGAAATCGGTTTATTGAAAGCCCTAGGATATGGAAAAAGGAACATACTTTTCATGTTTCTCTCTGAATCCATGACAATCGGTTTAATTGGTGGATTATTAGGACTACTACTTGGTCTTGGCGGAGCGTATGCACTGATTGCGATCATGCCTTTTGGAAGAGGTGGAATATCATTTACTCCTTATTTTGTACCAATGAATCTTATCCAGATATTTATCATATCGTTTACGCTTAGCATTATAGCAGGACTATATCCTGCTTGGCGAGCATCTAAACTCACTCCAATTGAGGCTTTAAGAAAAGAGTAAGAGGAATTCAAGTTGAAACATTTGAAAAATGCGAAATTGATTTATGCGATCTTTCTAGTTCTCTCAATATCTCTTGCTAATCTAGCAACAGATGTTGCAGGACAGCAAACAAGATTAGATATTACGGGAGCACCTACAACTCTGAATTCAGGATTAAACACAACTGTCGTCATTACCATCTTTAACGAGTTTGAACCGATATATGACGTCGATGTTAGTGTTAGTTTTCCACAATCCCAGACAACCACGGTCTCACCTGTTGTAATTGGTGAAAGTAATTGGAAATTTGAAAGAATAGGCATGGGAGAAAATGTCACAATAAACCCTCTAATTTATGTGACTGAGAGCGCCGCAGGCAATGCGTATCCTGCAGACATTTCAATATCATACACAAGACTTGGTTATATCTCTCCGTCTTCTGAGACTCATACAATAGGATTCTATGCAAAAGGTCAGGTAATCATGATCGCTTATGATTTCATTGTTGAGATTGAACCTACATATGAAAATAACGAACAAACAAGAGATAATGTTGTTCCAAGAGATGCAGGATCTACGATTACCGTAACTGGAAGTTTATTAAATAAGGGAAATGTTCCAGCCATGTTTACAAATGTTACAATAATTCCAAACCCAATTCTAATCTTACAACCTGAAAGCACCAGTTATCTAGGCGAAGTCGACCCAAACTCTCCGGCTCCATTCACATTAGAAACGAAAACAAGTCCTCTAGCGAAAGATGGAAATCATACAATTCTAATGAAAATCGAATACCAAGACCAAGAATCAAAGACATATTCCATTGAAAAAGAGTTAACGGTTTACATCTTCAAAACACAAATACAAGAATCTCCGAATACCTCTGAAAAGATAATTGGAGTTATTAGGCAGAATCTACTTTTCGTGATAATTGGCATAATAATTTTCATTTTCTTCGTAGCTCTACTGGTAAGGAGGCTATCCAAAAGGGGCGTTGAGTCAGAAGAGTTCCCGGCTTAATTCTCTAACATCTCCGTAAAGCTGGAGGAGTATTGTTTTGTGGGTCTTAAAGAAAAGATCTTTTACTCTTTTACTCCTCATTGCACTTGTCCAAATATCGTTAGTAAATGCTTTCGACACTGTCGATGTTTCTCCTGGTAAATACGATTACAAGTTAGGTGAAGGCTTTCCAAATGAAGATATTGTGAAGCTAAACTATCCTAATAGTACTATCTTAACAAATTCTACTGGTGAGCTGCTTTTCAATGTTACCTTAACAACATACAACTACACTAGTGAAGAAGACACAGATAGCATTCGAAAGTCCATATCCATCTATATCCCTCCAGAATTCACTATAAATAATGGAGTGGAATCAGTCTGGACAAGTTATACCAATGACTACAGACCATCAAGCATATCTCTTTTCAATGCTTTCTCAAATGATCCTATAGCTCCCAACTGGTCAATTCTAAGCGTCTCTGATCTTAATATAACAAAATCTGATGAGGATGTAAAGAATAGAGTATTCGTCGAAAACAAAACACAATACATCAGAATATTCAATGTAACTTCACCAGAAGTAGCTGGAAGATACTTTTTCAAAATCTTCATCAATCTAAGAGGAAGAACCTATTCTATAGGCTCTAACAATTTTCCAACAATAGTTGTAAGTGCCGCTCTAAATCCCTCTTACGTTTCAGGCACAATTAGATATGGCGACTTGGGTAAGCCTGACCTATATGGGAAACCATTAGACTCAACAGTCCATCCTGATGGTATAGTACTCCTGCCTGAAGGGTACGGCGGTAAAATATATGCTGAAGGAACAACCGCTGAAGGAAAAAAAATACAGGCCCAAGCATATTTCAACTCCACCGCTGGTAAATACACACTCTATGGACTAGCAGCAGCCACATACAACATTACTGTTCATGCCGCTGGATATTATCCTAAAAACTTCTGGTATGCAGTAAATGTTGCCCCCGATCAAGGTGTAGAACACCTAGATTTCTACATGAATGAAGGAGTAAATGTCACTGGAACAGTATTTTCCAAATGCCAATTTGAGAAAACTCCTTGGGGATATGCGTATAATCTAACTGGTTTCCAGGTTAGGCGGGTAATAAAAATTGATGTGACCGACATCAATGAAAATATTGTTGCAAGCTCTCCTTTGAAACTCTTTGATAAAACACTTCTAATTTTCAGACCACGAGATACTCTTGACCCAACAAGTGACAATTATAATTTCTCGATTAAGCGAGAAGTCTTATTTGATGGGCACATACCGCAAGATTATGCAAACTATACATCAGGCCTCCCGCCTGGAGATTATTACGCCAAAGCACACGTTGCAAAACATGTTCAATTTGAACCGACAATAGTCCATTTCGGAAACAACACAAGAGATAATCATGTAATCTTCGACCTGCATAGAACAAGTCACTTCAAGATTACTGTCCATTTCCAAAATGAACCAGGCCAGAATGCTGCACCCACAACTATAGGTGGATATCTTTATCTTGAAGTGTTGGATGCAACCGGGGCAGTTGTTGGTTTTAATGTTTCCAAGGTCCCAATAGGATCTAGCGGCTTCACTATGCAGGTCGAGGGTATTGACATCTGGAATAGACTCATGTCAGATCAGGGTAAGCGTACAGCATGGGTCTATTCATTTGATAGAGGTCTATTGCCTGGAACATACAAAATTAATGCGTTATTCATGAATCGAACTATGGATTTCATCGTACTGAATTCACTGATAATTGGCTCTCCAGAGTTAAGAGCGGTTTATCCGACAACTGCTGAACCTCTCACTTCAGCCTTTTCAGCTCGAACGCTTGAGTTAACCAATAGAGAGACTCCCTTATACTTCCAACTTATGATTATCGAAGCATCAATTGGAGAATCCTGTGATAGCGCTGTTGAATTAAGTTTTGCAATTGTCTTGGGGGGCGGATTTGATATCACCATTTATTCAGTTGACTGGCAGACACCATCGATACCTAAGGCGTGGGAACATATTGGATCAGAAATCCGAATAGATATCCTAAACTCCAAAAATTATCTAATAGACACCATCTACGCCGCACAACCATCAATAGGCAAAAGTGTTTCGATTTCAACCTTTGGAGAGATTTTATGGGAGGATGGAACCAACTTCTTCGGAAGGGCACTCGGATTAAAGTCTGACTCATACATTTTGAGGATATATACACTGGGTTATTTGCAAGAAAGTGATCCTCCGACAATGATTCATGTAAATTTCGGTGCATTGAGTGATACCCCCATATATCTCTATAGAGGGTCGAAAATAGATTTAATATTAAAATTTAAAACTGAACAAAATTTCGCAACAATTGATAACAAGTTGCTTTATGCAAGGCCAATCAATAATATTGACGCGACCCCAGTTAGAGTTGAGGTTTTTGATGAATTTGGGGAATTTGTTGCAGCCAATATGACTTATGTCCCTAGAAACACTGCTGATGTTCAAGTTACAATTTATGGATTCAATAACTACTATGGAAACCCACGACTACTTTGGACGAATTTCTATGATACAACAGATGGTGGCAGAAGGCTCAATTCAGGTTTAGACGTAGGTAAATACCAGGTGAGAGCGAGCATACCAGGCTACTACCAGCATGGATTCATAACAGCAGAAATTAATTCAGCCAACCTACGGGTAGTGCAAGTGATAGGTAGTCTAGAAAGGCTAGGATATTTATCAGGAAATGTAACTTGGGCTAATTGGTTAAGAACACGTCAGCGCCAACCACTCTCTTGGACAAGTATAACTGCTTATCAAGGTAGCAGTGAAGTATTCACGTATTCTTTAGATGGATTTTATGAGGCTTGGCTTACAGCTGGAACATATGATTTTGGGGTATACCATCCAGGACTTGGAACCCAACATCTTACATACGGTTTACATGTCAGTTGGGGATCATGTTCATACATAAATTTCTACATGCCTTCAGAAATTATCCCTTATGAAGAAGAATCAATCCCAGAATATGGAAACACTTCCATCATACCGATTATGACACTCATCTTTTTTTTGGTTATGATATTAACATGGCGTTTCAAGCTATCAAAAACGCGAGCACTACAAAAAGATAAAATGAGTTTATCTAGCGCGCACTAAGTATTGTACTAGCTACAAGGATTATATATGTAAAGATCAAAGACAGTTATTCAGAAATCGCTTGCCTTCAAAGAGGCGATGAAAGTTGAAGAACACTAAATTCGCCGTCATAAACATATTCTTAATCCTTTTTATTATCGGGTTTGTTGGTTACTCATTTTACGTCTTGGTAAATTTGTCAATGATTGATTATCAAAGTAGAGACCCCACTTCAGAGATTTCTTCGAAGGGATTAATTCTTGAAGGTGAAGGGATTGAGATCAGCGAGAGATTTTATATTCCTGAAAAAGAATGGAAGTTGACCTATGAAGTGTTGGAGCGAAAATCAGAGAGTTTTCAACAAGTAGGTATAGTGATCTCCGTTTACTCGATTGATCATAATGAAATAGTTGAGACAGCTGTTTATGAAGGAATTGGCTCTGATAATATAATGATTTTTCATGGACCAGGTTACTTCTATCTCGATATCACAGGAGTTAACTCATTCTGGAAGATCAAAGTCTCTACCCCCTAAAATAAAGTGGAAATAATTAGTGATAGACTAACGTGCACTATTGAGATAAGATTATTTTCATGCGTGAAATAAATGAAAGCTAAGAAAAAATATTTGATTAGACCTGAAGACCGTTTAGATGACCCTGTTCCAGAGATGGGTGAAATAACAAGGCGGATAATAGTAGATGAAAGAACGTCAGGAGCTGAAACTTTAACTTTTGCTTATACCCGCATTGAACCTGTAAAATCAGGTAAAGTTATAGAGAAAAAACATAATCACCCAAATGCTGAGTTAGTAGCTTTTATTGTTTCAGGAAAAGGCACAGTTGAAGTTGAAGATGAAAGGTTTGTAGCAAAAGCTGGAGATTCTGTTTGGGTTCCCAAAGGGTGCTCGCACTGGTTTATTAATTCTTTTGATACACCATGGGAAGTAATATTTGCATATTCTCGCCCCTCATTGAAAAAAGCAGGATTAAACATTGTAGAATAAGCTATCTACTTCCTTCTCCACTTAAGCTAATTTTCATTTAACACATATTATATTGGAGCGCACGTTTTAGAATTCAATATCCCTAGCTCAGATATTTTTCTTCTTTGAAAAGCGGATCTTTCTTACAACAAATACTAGTATGATTATGAAGAATGCTAAAATGCCAATAATTGCCATTGTGATTGGAGAATATGCAGGTTTCTCCTCAGGCAGGTTTTGTATTAAGAGGCTTTGTGTAAGTCTTAGGTATTCTGTGGCCTCTGTTAGTTTACCTTCCAAAGCTAACCTCTCTGCCAGAAGGAAATTTTGATTACCCTCAACAAGAAGATCTGAGTAACCTTCTTCTTGGGCTTGTTTATTCTGAATCTTTATCTCAGAAGCTACCTTTTCATGAAGAGTTTCATAGATGTTACGCTCTTGTGGGGCGATAGAAAGATCTTTTGCAGTTTGTCTATATGTTCGCAATGGCCCAAAGGAGCCGTCAATGACCTGTCTATATTCTACTATAAGATTGTAAAAGTGATATCCTAATGTGATATCAGTCGGGATCTCGAAGGATACTGATTGGACCTCCTTTATTGAAGGGGAAGTCAGCTGTACAGGTGGAGTAAAAGCAATCCTATTATCCACCTCTGAAAGCGGCCAGTCAAAATGTAGCCTGACAGCCTCAATTTGAAATGTACCTTCGACCCTGCTGCTAAATTCAAATTTCGTCTCTGAGGACGAGTTCTGATAAGTATGCCTCTGGAAGTTCACATCCACCTCTAAAGGGCTGTCAATTTCAAGGAGCCAAATATCGAATTTGCCTCCAATATTCGATTCATAAGCGGCAATTCTCCCACTGGGGTGCCATGATGGAGAGAATTCATCGAACCTGCTTTTGATCAACCGAGTCTGGTCGCTTCCATCAGAATTCATAAGCCAGATATCATAATCGCCTGATCTGTATGATGAGTAAATAATCTTCTTTCCATCAGGACTCCAAGAAGCTTTTCTATCTCCGGCCCCATCATGGGTGAGTCTTTTTGTGTTTTTTCCATCTATATCCATCAACCATAATCCCCAGTTGGGTGATCGAAGAGAACTAAAGAGCATTTTTTTTCCGTCTGGGCTTATTCTGGGACGTTCGTCTGACACTAACTCCCCAGATGGAACTGATGTAACGTATCTGTAATGTTGGCTATCAATATCCACTGTCTTGAGTATAAATCCATCAGAAGAATAGTAGATAATCTCCTTCCCATCTGACATCCACCTAGGAGCCCAATGATCCTCATCTGCTGTGGAGACTTGCCACTGCTTCCCAGAATCTAGAGCCATTATCCATATTTGCCAGTATTCATCCTTCTGGCCAAAAAGAAGCATTATACCATCGGACTTCCACAAAGGTTCAGATTTCAACAAAGAACCCGAAGTCAACTGTTGGTCATCAGTTCCGTCACTCCTAATAACGTATAGCTGTGATTCGTTGTCCCTGTATGACCAGTAAGCAATTCTGGCTCCATCTGGACTCCAGTCAGGCCAACCACTTATTGAGTCAGGAGACGTTAATTGAACATCGTCGCCACTTTCAACGTCGATTACATGTAGAGTCCAGTTCCCGAAGCGATCTGAAACATAAGCAATCTTACTCCCATCAGGACTCCAAACGGCTCCAATGTTATTTCCAGATCCATAGGTTAAACGCCAAAGACCACGTTCAGCTTCGATTGAGAAGCTCGGTCGTTTTCTATAAGGGATCTCAATAGTTTCAGGAGGCATAGGTGCTGGTATGTAATGGCAGTCCCAGCAGTCAGACATATTCCAAGTGTATAGAATGCGTTTTACTGGTGGGGTTGGTGGGAGCCCTGCATAGATGTCAGTTTGAGTTTGTCCAATGACTGTAAGTAGTAGTGATCCTGATATATTGAGAATAATTAGTAAGAGAAGATATTTTTTCATTTTGTCTTATATCCATAATTTTTCAAGTTTACACGCGTATGCTTGCATTTAGATCACACAGATGTCAATTATGGATTTTGCATAGGTCTTTTGATTAGCATTTTTCTCGCTAATATTTTAGAATTTTCATGATACATTGAATCAATGATTGTATTCCAATTAGTATGTTTAGCTTTATAGTGGACAAATTCTTCTTCAGAGAATTTTACAAGTTGGTCTGAATCGAATAAGATCATGAACGCTTCATATGGATTTATCAATTTTTCATGATGTTTTCTTATCATCTCAGTGACATTTTGAATTGTTTGTTCTGGGTAATCGAGTTTCTTCATCAATGCAGAAGCAATACCTGGTCCTTTTTGATACTGTTCCTTTATAGAACTTCCACCAATATCATGCACTATTATTGTTTGGTGTCGAAGTCATATTGTTAATGGCTCATATTCTTTTTTGCTTAAGGAGTACTTCGTATGCTTTCCTTATGCTTTGCTCCAAGTTGACTTTTACACCAAGCTCTGATAATGTCAATCCGAAACATGTAACCAGTTTTATGATATGATCTGGCGATATTTGCAAATCGTTTATGGTTCCAAAATGTAATGCATCCTGTCGGTAAGCTTCCGGAATCACTGAAAGATGGTATCTTTCTCCCATTATTCTTTCAACCTCATTTGGATTAACTCCTGAAGGGTAGGGTAATGTTGTTACTACATCGCTGCAGAATTTATTTGGTGATGTACACCCGTCACATTTAGTGCAGTCTGGAAAGAGTTCCAGCCCTAATTCAATCAAACTTGTTCTTAAGGCAAGAGCAGCAATTTCATGAAGCTTGTACGCTTCTTTAATTCCCATTGACAGCATCCATTCGAGAGTGTTCCTTACTGCATGAATAATCATAGTAGGTAGAGGGGGTTCACATTCCCTTGGTATTTTTTCTTTCCAGGGAAGAAGATTGTTGTAGACACCTAAGATTGGTTCCTTTCTTTTTTGAATGACGTCCCAACCTCTGTCACTGACTGTTACGAATACTAAACCCACGGGAGAGGCTATGCATTTATGAGAACCTGAAAAGCAGAAATCTGCTCCCCAATCATCAACCTTGACTTCCATGCCTCCAAATGAAGTGGCACAATCAACAATAAACAAAGCATCAGACTCTTTCCTAACGATTTCCCCAATCTCAGAGATGTTATTGACAATCCCTGTATCGGTTTCTACGTGAACTACTGCAACCGCTTTCAAATCACTATTTCTTTCTAAGAATTCTTTTACTTTATCTGGATTTATTGGAAGTCGATGATTTTCCTCATAGACTATCGGTTTGCCCCTGTAAGATTCAATTACTTTTGGATAATAGTTTCCCCAATAACCATTTGATAGGACAAGACCCTTCTCTCCAGGTTCAATTGCATTGCTTACTATTGCATCGAAGGCTAATCTCATAGAGCCTGTGAGGCAAACTACAGGGTTTTTTGTTTGAAAAACCTGTTTCAACATCTCTTTTGTTTCATCAAAATATTGATGAAATTCTTTTGTGTGGAGGTTGAAACGTCCAATCATGGATCTAATCGTATTGACATCTGTATCCGAAACTCCTGGTAAGGCATTTACATATCTATCAAGAAAATTATCTCTTGGCATAGAAATATACCTTGGATTCTTTGTCAGATGGTTTTTCTTGTATATCAAGATAAGCATTAAAACAATGTTCAAGCGCCTGCTAGTGATTTCTTATTTGAAGATGTTTTCTGTTTCTAAATCTATTGAATGGATACATTACTAGAAAGGACGCTAGTAATGATAACCCGGCCATAAAAAAGAAAAAATGGTAATTGTTGTCTGTAACATCTAAAATATAACCTGCCCCCAAGGGACCAAAAATTATGGCCAAATTCAAGAAAGTGTTCATAACACCAAAACCTAAAGCTCCTCTCTCAGATCCCACGATGCGTCCAGCAAGAGCGAACGCGGCGGGTGGAACGAGAGAAACGCAAAGTCCTAAGATGAATGCTGCTGGAAAGAAATAGTTTGTTGGTAAATAAGGAAATACTAGAAAAATGAAAAATATCGAGAGACAAGAGTAAAAGATCAAACGTTTTCTATCTCCCAATCTATCTGAGATCAAACCCGTTAGAGGTTGCATGAAAGCACCAAACATTAGCATACTCGCCAGAAGACCTGAAAGACTTTCACTGAGATCATAATATCTTATGAAAATCGTTTTACCCCATGTAGTATACACCAATGCTGCCATGTTGAATAAAGCCCAAGATAATCCAAGGATCCAAATTTGATTATTCTTGAGGGACTTAAAGCTAAAACTTGGAGCGATTTTTTCACGATTTTCTTTCGCCAATATTATGCAAGCTAAAAACGCTATGATGTAAACTATCGCCGTAATCATAATGGAAAATCTCCAACCATAGTGATTCGCAAAAAAACCGAGACCGTTAAAGGCTGCCGCTGTTGCTGCGGGCATACAAAAACCGAATACTCCCATAGCGAATCCGAGCTTGGATTTTTCGAACCATTGAAAAAGAAGTGTTGATGAAGAAACGACCGCCAAAGCTCCGCCAATACCTATGATTAAACGAGAAATTTGCATGAAAAAAATCGTATTTGAAAAAGAGAAAGTCAGTGATCCCAATATGCATACAAGAAGTCCAATAATCAAAAATGGTCTAACACCATACTTCCAAGATAATAATCCTCCAATAATTGATATCAGAATGCCTGGGACAGCTACAAACCAAACAAGAGTGCTTGCCATTGTAAAGGTAAGAGAAAACTCCTCTATCAAAATAGGTAAAATAGGTGGTATAGCCTGCAACGAAAAAATGAAGGAAAATCTTGTTAGAAAACTGACTAGTAAAGCTCTAGTCCTATAGTTTTTTTGGCTATACAATCATTCTCACATTAGACGTTAATATAATTTCTACCTTGGCAAATTATGACCAGTATTTATCGATGCCATCTAACTCTAATAATAAGGTAAGAATATCTCATCGAATAATTGCGCACTGTCAATTCATGATCTCAAATACTATTATGCCTAAAACTAGAAGAATCACTCCTAATATTACAGCTATCATTAATGCTTTCTGATAAACAGGCGATATTTTCTGTGGTTTACCCCACTTATCTTTATTTCTTAAACCAATAGCAAGATACACAAGTCCGATTATGAAAAACAAAGCCCCTACCAGATTTTTGAAAATCGCATAGAAAATTATTCCAAGTGGAAGCCATACAATACCCATGTTAAAATAGCTACGATAATCAACCTCTCTATTCCACCCTTTTCTTCTTAGCACCAACACAGCTAGTATTGCCAATGCTGCAATTCCAACCGCAATTGAAACAAGTATCCATGGAATGTTCATCTTAATCACAATTAATTCGATTGTATCTGAAAATAAGATATAAACTAATAGAATGTTAAAGACACAATCTGCGAAAACATAAAAATAAAGAAAAGATTGGATGTTCTAGTTAAAATAATATTTTTAGCGCCTTATTTCCGTATTGATCTTGAGAAGATTATCGATGATGTATGCCTTTTACTATTAGCAAATAAATAAGGAATACAATTACCATTCTTATAGCACGTGCTCATTCTAAAGATAATATGGCAACTAGGAAGAGTCTGAATGATTTCTGCGGATGAAATTCTTAATAGACTCAAAAAGAAGGCCCGACCTAACCAATTGAACGGGATGGCTCGATATGGGATAGTCGTCAAAAGAAGGTTAGGAATATCTATCCCTGAATTACGAAAGATGGCCCAAGAATTAGGTAAAGATCACAAACTTG
>Ga0154710_139_pt42 | contig 15095 bp, 15 predicted proteins | sample Rifle2008BG13ft_FD_105570 | JGI IMG/M metagenome (GOLD analysis project Ga0154710, IMG submission 105570) | Candidatus Bathyarchaeota archaeon RBG_13_38_9
ACAACAGGCTTACCAGAAGGCGCCAGTTATAGCTTCAGTCCAGGCAATTTAACAACATCCACTCAGATAACACTAACCATAACCCCATCGAATAATATCGGTGTTGGAATAGGTAATTTCTCTGTAAAAGTTAATGTAAAAGTTAGAAATAACGCAGAACGCACGATACCTGTAACTCTTACAGTTATTGAAAGAGTTGGATTTAGCTTATCCATAGATCCTTCATCAAGAACTGTTTCCCAAGGTAACGAGGGGACTTATACGATAACAGTAAAGTCAGGTGGAGGTTTCTCGTCTCCAGTAACTCTCAGTGTCTCAGATATTCCGCCTGACAGCAATGCTAATTTTGATCCTGTAATAGTAACACCTACAAGTCAAGGTAATCAATCAACTCTTACAATCTCAACTGATCAAAATACGTCAACTGGAACTTTCAACTTCATAGTTAATGGTACAGCCGGTTCACAGAACGAAAAGACAACTGCGCGTATAACAGTCACTTCGCCCACGGAAGGTTACTTTGAACTTGATATTGATCCAGATGAAAGAACTGTTTTCAGAGGTAGTTCAACCATTTTCACTATGACAGTTCAATCATTCAACGGTTTTAACTCAGCTGTTTCACTAAATGTATCCGGTTTATCTACCGATCTTACAGCTTCATTTATGCCAAGTCCTGTAACTCCTCCATCAAATGGGGAGCAAGAATCCACCCTGACAATAACGGCCGAATCTAATGCAGATATAGACTCATATGCCCTTACTATAACGGGAACAAGTCCCGGCGTCGCCACTAAGAACGTTCAAGCAACTATCTCTGTAAGTGCGTTTTCTGCGCCTGACTTTGCATTATATGTGCAGCCAACGAGTTTATCTATAATACAAAACAATTCTGGTACTGCAACAATCCAAATTGTATCAGTAAATGGATTTGAAGATTCTGTAGAATTATCTACTGAAGGTCTTCCAACAGGGGTAACCTCCTCAATTCAACATACAGTTGTAGCCCCATTGCCTTCAGGAAATGTTATCACTAAATTGACTATACAGACAAGCAGTTCAGCAAATATCGGAAACTATACCTTCACCGTAAAAGGAGAAAGCGATGGAAAAACCCACACCGAGGCAATTGAACTAATTATTCTAAACAGGACATCCGTCATTCCACCTTTTGGTCGGTGTATAATCGCGACAACCACTTATGGCTCAGAGCTCTCACCAGAAGTACAATTCCTAAGAGGCTTCAGAGATAATCGTGTACTATCGACAATTGCTGGGACAGAATTCATGAAAGCCTTCAATGCATGGTACTATTCATTTAGCCCTCAAGTCGCTACATGGATATATGATAATCCTGTGACAAAAGAACCAATGAAAATTCTACTTGCACCTCTTCTAGGCACTCTACACCTTTCAGAAATAACCTATTCTACCTTCGAATTTGCACCAGAATTAGCGGTAACAACCGCTGGAATAGTTGCGAGTCTACTGATTGGTTTGATTTATGTCGGGCCAATTATTACTATCGCTCATAAAAAAATCCGATATGGAAATATGTGGAAGATGCTCAAATGGTTGACGATAATCTCAGTCAGCTCAATAATCTTTTTGACTATTGGTCTAATCTTCTATCTATCTTCACTCATTATGCTCGCTTCTTCGACACTTGTCTTATCAATGATGGTGTTGGGGGCGCTACTGCCTACTCTAGCTCTGTTAGAGTTCCTAAAGCGTAAACATCAATAATCAAAATAGAAATTAAAAATTAATTTCTGTTCGATAAAAAACCGATTTTATTTGTTTGATGAACGTTGCCGATGGCTTACGTTTTAATAAGTGCAGAAAAAGGCAGAGAAAAAGAGCTTCTAGAAGAATTAAGAAGCAATGCTGATGTAAAAGAAATTAACGAAGTAGATGGCATATACGATATTATAGTGAGAGTTGAAGCTGACACAGCTAAGAGATTGAATGACACTGTAGCCTTAGGTATTGGAAGGTGTGCAAACATCAAGAGCACATCAACATTAACAGTAAATGAGAAAGTGTAAAAAAATAATAGCGAGCAATTGAATTTTTGTTCAATTTTCCATAAAAATAACTTCTTTTTAAACATCTAGAAAGATTTACAAGTCCGCAGTCATGACCATGCTCCATAATAAGATTATCTAGATGGTGTCAAATATGAAACTGCAAGACAAAGTGGCCATAATTACAGGTGGTGGGCGTGGAATAGGCCGGGCCATAGCCAAAAAGTTTGCATCAGAGGGTGCAAAGGTTGTAATCAACTACAGCAAATCAGAGAAAGAATCACAAAGCCTTGCTCAAGAAATTAAGAACGACGGTGGAACGGCATTAGTAGTTAAAGCAGATGTTTCAAAAACAAATGAAGTCAAAGAATTGGTTAAAAAGACCATGGATGAATTTGGTAGGGTAGACATCTTGGTTAATAATGCAGGTGTTCTGATTCCTGCAAGTTTTCTAGATTCTACTGAAGAGATGTGGGATATGACAATTGATGTCAACCTTAAGGGCTCTTATTTGTGCTCAAAGGAGGTTGCCACGATAATGCTTGATCAGAAGAAGGGTAAAATTATCAATATCTCTTCTGTCTGCGGTTTAGTCCAAAAGACGGCTCTAGGCAACACTCCATATGTCGCCTCAAAAGCTGGAGTAATAGGTTTAACCCGTTCTTTGGCAGTCAATCTAGGTCCAACGATAAATGTTAACGCAATAGCTCCAGGAGTGATAGATACGGATATGGTTTCGTTCTTCACTCCAGAGAGAATGAACGTAATAGTTGATGAGACTCCTGTTAAACGAATAGGTAAACCAGAAGAGATAGCTACCGCTGCATTATTTTTAGCATCTGATGAATCCGATTATATAACTGGTGAAGTCATTACTGTTAGTGGCGGAAGAGGAATGCGTTAAACCTATTCTAGAAATGATAGACCAATTTGATAAAAATCCCTTTCTCTTCAAGAATAAACTTATATAAAGTATTTATGCGATTCAGCAGAGAGAATAATATCTAGTTTACTTGAGATGATTTTAAGAAATGCAAACTTCCGGAAAAAGACTTCACCTCGAAAAAATCCAAGAAGAAATGCATGGAAAGAGTCTACGCATCGAGAAACTCAGAAAAGAGTTCGGAAGTCTGGTCGCAGTAAAAGATTTGACATTAGAAGTGAAAAGCGGAGAATTTGTTAGTTTACTTGGGCCATCAGGATGTGGAAAATCTACAACGTTAAACATGATCGCTGGTTTGCTAGAACCAACAAGTGGAAAGATTTTCGTTGGTGACCAAGACATAACAGAAATTTCACCAATACAGAGAAATGTCGGGCTAGTCTTTCAGAACTACGCTGTATTCAACAATATGACCGTCTATGAGAATCTAGCTTTCGGATTAAGAGTAAGAAAGATGTCCAATGACCAAATAAAAACTGAAGTCAACAAAATTGCTGAGACACTTGAACTATCAGATATTCTAGCTATGAAAGCAGGAAAATTGAGATTAGACGAGTTGCAGAGAACAGCTTTGGGACGGTCGATGATCACGAAACCTGCATTCTTCCTTCTGGATGAACCTCTAAGCAATTTGGATGCTGGACTCAGATCTCAAATGAGAGTAGAACTCAAAAGGATCCAACGCGAACTTAAACAGACGATACTCTATGTTACACATGACCAAGTAGAAGCAATGTCAATGGCGGATCGAATAGCTGTAATGAGTCAAGGCGAATTGCAGCAATACGGCTCCAGAGATGAACTCTATAGTAATCCATCAAATCGATTTGTAGCTAACTTCATTGGTAGTCTATCAATGAATTTCATAGATTGTGCATTAATCGAAAAAGATAATCGAACACTGTTGGATGCAACAGACTTTCAAATCGACGTAACAAAATTAGCTTATGTCATCAAGAAAAATGTTAGTAACTCAGAATTGATTATGGGCATTAGGCCAGAAGATGTTGAGGTCAATACCCAACGCAAAACAGAAGACTCTATTCAGAGCGAAGTATACATAACGGAACCTATAGGCCCAAAAACAGTAGTCACCCTTTCGATTGGAAACACAAAGATCAAATCAATGGTACCCGAAACGTTTCATACAAAGATAGGCGAAAAGCTCTGGACAAATTTCAATATAGACAAATTACATATATTCGATAAAAAATCTGAAAAGGCAATCTTCTAGAATGAAGTGATAAAAATTGGTCGCTGTCAGAGTCGAAAATCTCACTAAACGATTTCGAGACGAAACCGCCCTCGACAAAGTTACATTCAAAGTAGAGGACGGTGAATTCTTTGTACTTTTAGGAAGACCAGGTGCTGGTAAGACAACGACGTTGCGGACTATCGCAGGATTGGAGAAGCCCGATGAGGGAGAGATCTATATCAAAGATCAATTAGTAAATGATGTTCTTCCAAGTGAAAGAAATATTGCGATGATCTTCCAGAACCTTGCACTATATCCAAGCTGGACAGTATACGATAATATGGCATTTACAATGAAAATACACAAGGTCCCCAAAGAAGAAATTAACCAACGAATCCATGAAGTTGCCAAAACTCTTGGTATCGATTATTTACTGGACAGAACTCCTGCCACCTTGAGTGGTGGTGAACGTCAAAGAGTTGCCATAGGAAGAGCGCTTGTAAGACGGCCAAGTGTCTTCCTTATGGATGAGCCCCTAGGACCTCTCGATGCTCTGTTAAGGCTAAACATGAGAACTGAACTGAAAAGATTGAAAGCAGAGTTAGGTCAAGCCATAATATACAGTACTCCGGATCAGCTTGAAGCAATGAGTATGGCCGACCATCTTGCTGTCATACATAAGGGTGTAATAAAACAGATTGACGATCCTGAAACAATATACAATAAGCCAAAAAATCGTTACGTTGCCAGTATGATCGGTAGTCCAGCTATGAACTTTCTAGAAGGAACTTTCGAAGCAACGGATACCGAATCATATCTTAATTGTAGCACCTTCAAGGTAAATCTAACAAAATTCAAAGAACCAATTGAAAGAGGCTCCACGAGTTCTGAACTTACTTTCGGAATCAGGCCTGAGCATATAAAAGTTAATCACGAGAAGATATCTCCAGATTCATTCGAAGCCAATGTGATAATGGAAGAACCTCTTGGTTCAGAAACCATACTACATTTGAACATTAACAAAGAACTGGTTAAAGCTATAGTTCCGCCCACATTTCAAACCAAATATGGAGAAAAGCTTTGGATAGACTTTGACATGAACAGAATGCATGTTCTCGATGCAAAAACCGAGAAGGTTATAATCTAACAGAAAAAATAATACTTTCACTTTTCTCTCTCCATTATATTACACAAAACGTAACTTCAAAATTGATATACTCGCGCCATCTGCATATCTCATTAGATTAAATGGAGATCTTAGTATTGAGGTGTAGTGGTACTGCCTAGAAAAATTGTAAGCGAAGCAACTGAGGAATCTGCCAGCGAAGCAACTGAGGAATCTGCCAGCGAAGCAACTGAAGAACCAAAGAAAAAGTTTGAATCAATAGACGATCTAACTGGAGTAGGGCCTGCAACAACTAACAAGTTAATAGAATTAGGATATCAAACGATAGAATCCTTAGCAACTGCTGCTGTAAAAGAATTAACTCCAGCAGGTATCAGTGATAAGCAAGCTGCAAAAATAATCAGCCAAGCACGAGACAGTATCTCGATAGCTTTCATCCCCGCAAATGCTCTCATCAAGATGAGAGAAAATGTTTTGCGATTATCAACAGGTAGTGCGACAATAAATGATCTAGTTGGTGGGGGACTAGAGACCCAAACAATAACCGAGTTCTATGGGCAATATGGAGTGGGGAAATCAATTTTATGTCATCAGCTCTGTGTAAATGCCCAGAAACCTATTGAGCAAGGAGGTTTGGATGGTGGAGCATTATATATCGATACTGAACAGACTTTCAGACCTGAATGGATTATCAGGATGGCTAGTCATCTAGGAATGGACCCTGAAGAGACAGCGCGGAGAATAATCTATTCAGAAGCATACAACAGTGATCATCAGATACTCCTTCTCGAAAAAGCGGACAAAGTAATTAAAGAAAATAACATACGCCTCATAGTTGTTGATTCACTTATGGCTAACTTCCGAAGTGAATACCTCGGAAGAGAGATGCTTGCTGAAAGACAACAAAAAATCAATAAACATCTACATAGGCTTTCAAGACTCTCAAGAGCATTCAATGCAGTAGCAGTAGTTACAAATCAAGTGATGTCCAAGCCTGATGCATTCTTTGCTATGCAAGTTGAACCTACTGGTGGACACATTGTAGCTCACACTAGCCATACAAGAATTTTCTTACGAAGGACGGCAAGTGGGCCTGTAAGAATCGCAAGACTTGTATCAAGTACATATTTGCCTGAAGGTGAACGCCTTTTCAAGATAACCGATAATGGTGTTGAAGACATAGATGAAGGAGAGACAGCAAAGAATTGAGTCAAAGTAATCAGAATATGGCTTCCAAATATCTTAGAGCTATTGCTGAACGACGAATAAAAGATGGTGAGGTTGAATTTGATCGAGTTAGCTTGTCACTAGATGATTCGGAGTGGAATAAAGGATATTTGAAAGCTCTTGAAGGTCTCCTCGTCACTTTCAAAACTAATAATGGTAAACATCTGTATTTGCAAAGAAAAGAGCTTGAAGATCAAAAAATAAGGAAAAAGTTCAAAGAAGAAATTAAAAAACATTCCATCAATGAACTTCATGAAGACTTTGATCGTGGATTTTTCTCGGGTTTAATGGATTATTTTACAATAGCAGAACAAAGTAAAAGTAGTCGACGATCCAAATAAGCATGAATCATAATTGTTTAAGGGCTTAGATTCCTCATTAATATGTCCATAGAGTGTAAAGGAATATCCAAACAAAAGCCCATGTAAAAATATAAGTTCCAACACCGAGCGTTAATCTTTTACGTCCAACTTGAAGTTCTTCTTCCCCATAACGCAGATTCTTAATAACAATAACCGATAATAAATAGATGAAAGCAGCAAAGATTATGCCTGTAGTGTCTCTTAATCTCAGGATGTAACATAAAATTGCCGCAAGAATACCTAGACCAAAACGAGACCAATATACAACACTAGTGACTGGATAACGAGCAAGCTTAGTACCCTTCAATTCACTTTCAGATTGTATTGTTTTTGGTTGTGCAACAACTTTAACAGGAGCAGGGTCACGAGGTTTATCTTCTGTAAATTTATAACCACAATTCCCGCAGAATCTTCGATTCTCGACATATTCCTTACATTTCGGGCACTTTTTTCTAGCCATGATAAACCAACTTTTATGCCTTAAACCCCACAATGAAGATATCTCTTGTATATTAGCATATTAGCACAATCTAGAGGAATGGAAAATGAAAGATGTGATGTCCAGTCTTGACATATCAGCCGTAACTCTTGAAATGGCTGATAGTTTAATTGGGAAAAGGATAGACAACATCTATCATATCATTCCAAGGACTTTTCTGATTCGATTCCGTCCTGAGGCAATCTGGCTCTTGATAGAAGTTGAGAAGAGAATACATCTTACAAAATTCAAGTATCCCACTCCTCCTAAACCCAGTATCTTCTGTATGACTCTGAGAAAACATCTTCTTGGAGGAAAACTGGAGAAAATAGAGCAGGAAGAATTCGATAGAATCGTTAACCTAAATATCTTAACTAAATATGGCATCTTTCATGTAGTCGCAGAACTTTTCAGAAGAGGAAATTTGATCCTTATCGATCCTGAAAACAAAGTACGACTAAGTATGAGATATGCTCGAATGCGAGATAGACATCTAATAAGAAATGAACTTTACAAACCTGCTCCCTCAAGCGGAATAAATCCATTAACATTAACCCTTGAGCAATTCGAAAAACTGAGAGAGATCGGTGACGAGCAATTACTGAAAGCTCTCACAAAAATGATCTCAATAGGACCCTTACACGCAAAAGAATTGTTAGCTAGGTCAGAGTTGGATCATGAGTCTTATGTAAGAGATTTGAATCAAATTCAATTTGAAACTCTTTTCAAATCAATACTTTCAATAAAAGAACAAATAATCCGAAAAGAATACGAACCAGCAATAATCTGTGATGAAAAAGATCAATCACTTGATACAACCCCCTTCCCATTAAGAATCTATCAAGACAAAACTCGAATGGAATTCAAAACTTACAATGAAGCAGTGGATGAATTCTTTTCAAAACAAACAACAACTGCTGAGTTGCATAAAGTCAAAAAAGTACAGGACGTAGAGTTAGCAAGATTAAGCAGGATCATCGAAGAACAGAAAAAACAAAAAACATCATTAGAAGAGACAGTCAAAGAGAATAGGGAAATCGCTGATACGATATATCTTAACCTGCATATCCTATCTGAGATAACCACATTAATCGAGAAAGAGAAAGTGAAGGGAACTCCACTTCAAGATATAGAAAACTTAACGAACAAAATAGCTACAAACAATAAACAGCAAATAATTACAAAAATTCTTCCAGAAGAAGCCAGATTGAATGTAGGTCAAATCTCAATTCATATACGGCATGATAAAAATCCACAGCAGGTTGCCAAACAATATTATGATGCCTCAAAGAAAGCGTCACAAAAATTGAAGGGCCTACAAGAATCCGTAAATAAAATTGAGGCCAAACTGAGAGGTGTTGAAGAAGAAACCATCGAAAAAAAAGTGATAGAAAAAATTCCTAAACGAAAAAGAGAAAAAGTCTGGTATGAGAAATTTCATTGGTTTAAAAGTTCAGATGACTTTCTAATTATGTCGGGCAAGGACGCCTCAACTAACGATTTATTGATAAGAAAATATCTCAATAAAGATGATTTAGTATTTCATGCCGAAATCCAAGGAGCCCCATTCACTATTATAAGAACTGATGGAAAACCTATCACTCCCCAGACAATTAAAGAAGCTGCACAAGCGACTGCTGCAAGGAGTAAAGCATGGAGCCTAAATTTAACGGCTGTAAATGTCTACTGGGTTAATCCCGACCAAGTCGAAACAAGTGCCCCCAGCGGAGAATATTTGGGGAAAGGCCAATTCATGATACGGGGGAAACGTAACTATGATCGTGGAGTGGAGTTGAAGATAGCTATAGGAGTTCGAGAAGAAAATGGAAATGTAATATTTGTTGCAGGTCCATCATCCGCTATTGAAAAACAGGCCGAAGCTTATGTGGAACTGGTGCCTGGAAGAACCTCTTCAGGAAAATTAGCAAAGAAAATAATTGAAATATTGAAAGTTTCAAGTCGTGAGACTATTAGTGAGAGAATAGATCGAACTAACTTAGATGAAGTCGCAAGACTAATCCCTGCTGGAAAAGGAGAAATAGCTATCAAAGGAAAAATTCTATCGTTATGACTTAGCATTCGCTAATAATATTAAAAAATACTATGAATCACTGTAGAAAGTTGAAAATATACTCTATGGCCTTTAAAATGACCCACAATCCTGATAATATCATTATTCCCTTGGCGTTTTCTGTGAACTCTTTATAGCCCATATGTTATGTCACTATGTAACACTCATACACTCATTTCATTTAAACATTATTCAAGATTTAGAAATAACATCAGCTTAAGATACTAAGAAAACCTGCAACGAACCTTCGGCACAAACATGACGACCAAGCAAGTATAATATAGTATAAGAGTAGGCATAAAACTATCTTGAATTGACAAGTGATCTATTATGGCTTCCTCACTCGATGAGAATGTCGCAACTGCTAAAGATGTAATGTCAAAACCTGTAATTAGTGTCAGAGAGAACGATAATGCAATGAATGCGGCTAAGCTAATGGCGAAACATCGGATAGGCGGAATAGTGATCGTCAATAAAAATGGCAAACCCTTGGGAATAGTTACAGAGAGAGATCTGGCTACCAGAGTTGTAGCGAAAGGTCTTCAACCCAAAGATGTGAATGTTTCGAGTATTATGAGCCGACCTTTAGCAACAATAGATGGTGAAACCAGTATAAGAGAAGTTGCAAAAAAGATGAGCCGACTGGAGATTAGACGGTTTGCTGTAGTTAGTAAAGAAGATCTTCAAGGGATTATTACCAGTAACGATATTCTAAGAATCACTCCAGTTATGATGGATCTCCTTTCGGAAAGGTCAAGAATAAACTCAAATGAACCCATACGAGAAACAAGTAATCTTGCGGGATATTGTGATAATTGTTCAGAATGGTCTCTTTCTTTATCATATCATGAGGGTAAATTTCATTGTGAAGACTGTCTTGCCGATGGCGAAGAGGAAGCCAAAGGGAAGTAGTGATATGATCACCAAATAATCCTAAGCAGTTTATTCTTAAACTTCTAAATTAAAATCCACATTTACAGAAGTTATTCAAGATTTGAGATTCAAAAAAATAACCAAACCTTCAGAAGTTGATCTAAATATTGTTGGTGCCAAACTTCTACTTGGCAATCAACTACTAGACGGCGGCATCAGCATCGAAGAAGGTAAGATCATTAAGATAGGAAAAGAACCATCTCTGCCTAAAGCGGATAAAATTCACGATGTAAAAGGTCGTCTAACAATCCCTGGGCTGATAGATACTCATGTCCATCTTAGAGATCTTCAGTTATCGTATAAAGAAGACTTCCATACCGGAACCTGCGCTGCAGCTGCAGGGGGATTTACTACAATTCTAGATATGCCAAATAATATCCCGCCGACATATTCCGCTGCAAATTTGAGACTAAGACGTGATGAAGCAATGACGAAAGTAATTGTCAATGTTGGATTTCATGCTGGATTAGTCGATGACAAATCGGAAATACATAAAATGAGTTCGATGGGGATCTACTCTTTCAAATTATATATGAATAATCGACATTCACAAATTGATATTGAAAATGATGCCACCCTTGCTGAGAATTTTTCGACATGTAAAATGATTAATGTACCAATAACTGTTCATGCCGAGGATAGGTCTACCATTGAACAAAGAATAAACAACTTCAAAGGGAAACCTATCGAACTGAAAGACTACTGCTATATACATGATTCAGATGTTGAAGAAAAAGCTGTAAAGCGAATAATTGGAATCGCAGAAAAAACAGGAGCAACGATTCATATATGCCACATAACCAACAGCTCAACAATTGATGAAATAAAAGAAGCAAGAGATAAGGGAATATCCGTAACGGGCGAAATTGCACCTCACCATATGATTCTCTCAAAAGATGTTCTCGAAAAGTTAGGAGGATGGGCTTTGATGGATCCACCTCTGAGGCAAATCACCGAGACAGAAAATCTATGGAATGGACTTTTAAACAAGGAATTCTTAACAGTCGCAAGTGATCACGCGCCCCACAGTCTTTTAGAAAAAAGTTCTCAAGATATTAGAGAAGTACTCCCGGGAATTCCAGGTCTGGAAACTACTCTCCCAATCCTTTTAACAAAAATTTCTAGGGGAAGGCTTTCATTGTCTGCTATCCCTAAGATTTTAGCTGAAAGACCAGCCAAAATCTTTGGTCTTAAAGGTAAAGGTGAATTATCTGAAGGTGCAGATGCCGATATTACAATACTAGATTTGAAAAAAGAATTTGTTATTGATCCAGACAAGTTCCATAGTAAAGCAAGATATTCGCCGTTTGCTGGAGAGAATTGTGTTGGGTGTGTTTCAGAGGTGTTTCTAGCTGGTAACATGATCTTTGAAAATGGTGAGATTCTCACTCCACCGGGTTCAGGGCAAGTCTTGGGTGTTCAAACGTGAAATTCCTGGTTGATGGAATGCTAGGAAACATTACTAGATGGTTGCGACTATTAGGTTATGATGTAGAATACGAAAAAGGTCAAAATGATAATGAGCTTCTGCTGAGATCAAAACAGGAAGAAAGAATTCTGTTAACATCGGATGCAGAATTATTTAGACTCGCAAAGAGAAATGGATTGAATACTGCACTAGTTAAGAAAGCCTCTCCAGATGAGGTCCTTTCAAAACTATCTGAAAAATTTAATATTCACTTGGTTTTTGATGAAATGAGATCACGATGCCCTACTTGTGGATTTTCTCTGAAAAGCGTACATAAAAAATCACTAAGAGAAAAAGTTCCAAAGAACACCTATCAAAGATATAATGAATTCTGGATATGTAGTAGTTTGTCATGCTCAAAGATCTATTGGCGTGGAAATCATTGGAAAAAGATAAGTCAAACACTAAAGAAGGCTAGGAAAGAAAAATTAAATGTCGAAAATAAATAATTATAACAATGAAAACGAACTCAACATAACTGAAGGAGAATTTCTAGTAAACCTTGCGAGGAAAGCAATCTCAAATTATTTATCAGAAGATAAAATGATCAAACCACCAGAAGATACTCCAGCAAGTCTGAATGAGAAACTGGGAGTATTCGTGACTCTTAAAAATTATAGTTCAGGAGAACTTAGAGGTTGTATCGGATTTCCAGAACCTATTCAGATACTTGCTAAAGCAACAATAACATCGGCTATCGAAGCTGCGACGGGAGACCCTAGATTTCCTCAAGTGACCTTGAAGGAATTAGAGGAGGATATCACAGTTGAAATTAGTGTATTAACCACCCCTAAAGAGATCACAACTGAACCAAAGAATATTCCTGAAAACATATCTATAGGTACTGATGGCCTGATCATAGAAAAAGGTCTACAACGTGGTCTCCTTTTACCTCAAGTAGCCGTAGAATGGAAATGGGATCAAGAGGAATTCTTAGTAAACTGTTGTTTAAAGGCTGGTCTACCACCTGATTCGTGGCTCTTAAATGATTCAAAAGTCTTCACATTCAAAGCAACAATATTCAGAGAACGATCACCAAAAGGTATTGTCGAAAAGGTTTTGCAAGAGAAAGAACCGCAATGAGAATCTACTTGGCGCCATGTGGCATAGGTCTAGGCCACGTTACTAGAACTAAATCCATTGCTAAGAAACTTTTAGAGAATGGCGATGAAATAATCTTCTCTACATACCTAGATGGTTTAAAATATTCAAGAGCGATGGGATTCAATACCGTGGCCAGTCATCCTATCTTATTCAAAGTGGCAAATGATGGAACAGTAGATTTTAGGCAAACATCAGCTAGAAGTGGTTTAACCCTAGGATTTCATCGATATGTTCTAAAACAAATCGTTTCTGAAATCACAAATATGAAACAGTTCAAACCAGACCTTGTGTTCTCAGACTCTCGGGCTTCTTCTGTCATAGCAGCAAGATTATTGAGAATTCCAATAATATTAATGCTGAATCAGTTCAAAATAGAGATTATTAGAAAACCCAGTAAAGAAAATATGAGTCTGCTAGACCGATTATTTATTTTCATAGCAAACATGTTTTGGATTTTCATTAGAACCTTAATAGGTGGCATTTGGGGTCAGAGCAATCTAATACTAATTCCAGATTTTCCAAATCCTAATACTATTTGCATAGAAAATCTAGCAATTCCGGGAAGATATTTGTCCAAAGTTAAATATGTTGGACCGATTGTTGATTTTGCTCCAAACGATCTTAAAGTAACTCAGAATGTATTGGAAAAACTGAGTCTGTCAAAAAGTAAACTAAAGATTTATGCTGCTATAAGTGGTCCCAAGGTGGAACGTCAATATCTGACTAACCAGCTCTTGGAAGTACTTCCAGATATGCCTGAAGATTTACAATTTGTTCTCTCATGTGGAGATCCAGGCGGAAACAGAAATCCAACAATAATCAACAATCTAATTAAATATGAATGGTTGAATGAAAAGACTCAATATGAGCTTCTAAAAATCGCTGATATTATAATATGTAGATCAGGTCACGGCTCAATTACAAAAGCGCTCACTTTCGGCAAACCTCTAATTCTAATTCCGACACCAGACCACACTGAACAAAACCTTAACGCAAAAAGAGCAGTTCAACTTGGTGTGGCAGTCATACTTGAACAGAAAAAACTTACCACGAAAACCTTATTGAATGCAATTACTGAAATTAGTAAGAATACGCGATTCAAGAAAAAAGCAGAAGACTTTTGCAAATTAGCTCAAAATCTATCTTCGATAAACACAATTGCAGGATTAATTGCCGAAACAAAATTAAAACGTATCCCTGCTTCGAATTAATTTACTATATTCAAATTGGAGAGATGATATGCTATGACATCCAAAGATAGCATTTCATTTTGTCCAAACATAATTATTATCGACCTTGATGGTACACTAATTAAGTTTCAAATAGACTATTTGAACGCGAGAAAAGACGCATTGCTTCTAATCAAGAAATATTCTTTTCTACGAAATATGAAATTCACGTTGAATGACAGTATTTTCTTTATGGATCGTGAAATCAAGAAATTTCTAGTTGAAAATGAGCTATCTGAGAACATTTACAAAGAAATCCACGATAAGCTAGTATCAATTTTAGAAAGATATGAAATGGATTCTGCCAAGAGAGCCAAATTACTGCCTTCCGTCAAAGAAACTCTTGCTCAAATCAAGGATATGAGGTGGAACTTGATACTTTTCACTGCTAATGGCGAAAATGCCATGAACACTATCGTCAATAAAACAGGAATTAAAGACTTTTTCAATGTGATGATCTCAAGAGGAGACTCGATGGAGGTAAAACCACATCCACACCATATCAAATCAGCAATTTCAACGATGGGGCCAAGTCCTAAAGTGATTATTGTTGTTGGTGATAGTGTTGCAGATATGGAGTCAGGTAAACACATTGGAGCTATTACTGTGGGTGTAACCAGTGGACTTGGAAGCCCCCAACAATTAGCTAAAGTTAATGTGGATTATCTTATAGGATCTATAGCTGAACTTCCATGTTTACTAAGACATATGCATGGTGATATCGATTGTCAATGATTGATGCGATCATTATCGGCTTTTTACAAGGGCTACTTGAATGGCTTCCTGTAAGTAGCAAAAGCATGATAATCCTTTACCTAGTTAATGCGGCTTCTGTAAGTGGTGAAACGGCATATTCTTTGGCAATGTTTCTGCATTTCTCGACAGTAACGGCAGCTCTAATAATGTTTAGGTCTGATTTTTTAAAAGTTATA
>Ga0154710_139_pt1 | contig 14717 bp, 12 predicted proteins | sample Rifle2008BG13ft_FD_105570 | JGI IMG/M metagenome (GOLD analysis project Ga0154710, IMG submission 105570) | Candidatus Bathyarchaeota archaeon RBG_13_38_9
GATATCTGTAATAAATTTGGGAATAAAATCTATCCAAACATCATAGTCATGCATTTCTCCCAAAAGATCTTGGAAATGTTTCATAGTGGAGATATGTTCTTTTAATTTGTCATCATACTTTTGTGAAAATATTTCTATTGTGTAGCGAAGCCACTTTGCACGAATCCTCATCTTATGATGATTTTTAATATCATTTTCGTGGTAAATACAGTCTTCCATTACAAGAAAGTCCCCCAGTTTCTTCGATATGTACTGATGAGCTTTAACGTAGGTTAATTGAGTTTCAATTGATGTAGCGGTATCCGCCTTTTGTCTAATCTGTTGACAATAATTTCTGATATTTTCAATTGCATGTGAGTATCTGAATTGATCTAATTTATTGTTTATTTCTGGTTGCATGTTTGTTCTGAGTTCTATATGTTTGGATAAGAGGATCCTTATGCCAATCTCGATTTTTTCATCGCTTAGTCCGTCAATATATTTTTTCACAAAAGCTATTTGTACATCTGTGTCTCGGGCAGATCCAAGAGTTCTCGTAACTCCTTTGATCTCCTTTAACCATTTTTTATAACTTTTCTTAGGAAAACAATTTACAAAAAGAGGTAACGCTGCACGTATTCTACGTGATGCTACTCTCATCTTATGAATGTACTCTATATCATTACTTTTCCTAACACCTTCTATGTGGCTTTCAAGTGTTTTCAGAAGATTGGTTAGAGTCTCGGCTCCGAATAAACAGTAACCGAAATCCTCTTGGGGTGGACGATCAAGAGGAGTTGGTAAACTCATGCCAGATCCCTTTGTTCTCGATCAGCCAGTTTTGAGAATTCAGTACGGGCTCATTGCTATTTCGCATGACTCGTTCATATTTACCAGTTGGTAAAAGTCGCCTTGATTTCACATTGTCACGTAGATGGATGTTCAACATATTCTCCAACATTGATCGCCTGAGTCTACTATCCGGAACTGAGAAGAGAACTTCCACTCTTCGAGTCAGATTTCTAGGCATCATGTCTGCACTTCCAACCAGAATTTCCTCATTTCCACCGTTCGCAAAATAGTAAAGTCTTGCATGTTCAAGAAATCTCCCGACTATTGATATCACAGAAATATTTTCGCTTACATTCTTTATTCCTGGCCTTAAACAGCATAAGCCTCTAACATTGAGGTTGATCTTTACTCCAGCTATTGAGGCACGATATAGTGCTTGAATGATATCCTTGTCAATTAGACCGTTCAGTTTAAAGGCTAGATAGCCTTTACCGGTTTTTTTATAAATGGCTACTTCTCTTGTAATGCGTTTTAATATTTCACTTTTCAATAATTTTGGAGCCACAATTAGATATTTATAATCTTCTTCATAGGTGCCCCCACTTAATAGGTCGAAAAGGTTTGAAACTTCTATTCCTATTTTCGCATTTGAAGTAAGGTATGATATGTCGCCATAAATCCTTGTAGTGAAAGCGTTATAGTTACCTGATCCAATATTCGAAAAACGAGTTATTTTTTTATCCTTTTTTCTTTCTATGAGAAGAATTTTAGTATGTATTTTCAATTTTGGAAAATTATATATTACATTTACTCCAGCCGCTATTAATTTATGAGTCATATTGATGTTGTGTTCTTCATCGAATTTTGCTTTGAGTTCTATAAATGCTGTAACCTTTTTACCATTTCTTGCTGCATCAATTAAGATGTCCATTATTGGTGATTTTTTGTCTATTCTATAGAGAGTAACATAGATCGAAGTAACATGCGGATCTCTTGCTGCTTGCCGCATCAAGGTAAGAATTATTTCAAAACTGTCATATGGATAATAGAAGACATAATCTTTTTTTTCGATTGCTTTGAATAGATCCTTATCGGCCGATAATTCTTTAGGAATGTGTCTATGGAAAGCAGTATCTTTTAGGTCTGGTCTACTAATTTTTAATAATTGCCAAAAATCTACTAACCCTAGTGGACCATCAAGTTCATAGATGAGATAGCTTTGTAGACCGAATATATTTGCCAGAATCTCTCTCAGATTATCCGGCATCGAATCGTCAACTTCAAGTCTAATTGGGAAACCAATCTTTCTGGCTTGCAGACTTTTCTGCATAATTTTCAAGAAATCAGAGGTTTCATCTACTAGAACTTCTATCTCCGCGTCTCTTGTTAATCTAAAAGGATATGCTGCCAATATTTCCATTTCTGGAAGTAAAATGTCTAGGTTATTTATCAAAACATCTTCAAGGAGCACATACTCAATTTTCCGTTTTTTCTCATCTGTCTTTGAAGTATCAGATTCACTCGGGAGCGCCACAAATCTTGGTAGTCGATCGTTTGGCACCTCCACTAGAAAATATCGTTCCTGTAGAGTCTGATCCTTAACTACTACGAACAAGTTGATACGTAAGTTAGGAATAAACATGTGAGCAAAATCTTCATTCGGATTCTCAATAATTGGAATAATTTTTTTTTCAAAAAAATCTCTTAAATTTAATCTGTCCTTCTTATTGAGATCCTTTAATCGTTTTATGTGAATATTTTCACTCGTAAGGGTCGGTTTTATTTCATCACTCCAACATGAATAATGCTTGTTTAGAAGTGGAATTATTTCTCTCCTGGTTGCTTTAAGTTCATCAAAAGCACTCATTCCATCCGGTCTTCTGTCGACAGCACCCTTTTTAATTTTATTTTGCATACGCGATACTCTTGTCATGAAAAATTCGTCAATGTTGCTTCCACATATAGCAAGGAACTTTACTCTTTCCAATAACGGATGCGAAAGATCTCTGGCTTCCTCAAGAATTCTATAGTTGAATCTGATCCAGCTAACTTCTCGATTGATAAATAATTTAGGATTGTTCAGAGAAATCTGTTCTGTTTGTAATGATTTATCTTGGCGGTCTAATTCGACTAAATCTAAGTGGATCGCCAAAATATTTACAATCCTAGCCCACGCTATTCGATATTGATAGAATAGAATATACTTATTTTATCGCCTAATAAATCCAATTAAAAGAATTTATATTGTTAAATGGCATAGTGTACTATCGTCAACTTTATTTCTAGGGTATTTTCTTCTTGGAATAATAATTTATTAAATCTAATGTCGACCAAGGTTTACATTCTTCAACATTAAATCCAAGTAACTTCGCGTATTTATGTAGAGTATCAATACTATTAGCTTCTATCTCTAGAAATTCAGGAATGTAATCATATTCATCCAAATACTTGTCGAATTCGAATTTCACATCATTAAGTACATAACTTGTTCGAAGTTTACTCATTTTTGCATGCATGGAAAGCCCAAGAGATTCTAAAATATTTTTCGTCGATTCTAGATCTGATACAGTTACTTCATATTCTTTTGCAATTTTCGCTTTTTTGTTATCAATTAATTTTTTGAAAGTAAGAATAGATCTATCTTTTTCTTTTCTTAACCTTACTAGACTATTTGCTTTCTTGAAGGAATAGTCTTTAGAATCAAAGAATAATGTTTCAATCTCTTTTTGAGAAATTTTTTTTGCTCCAATAGAGATCAATCTGTTTTCTAATTCTTTTCTGTTAACTTCTAATATCTTTACTTCTATTTCATCCATGAGATAATGACCTATCTTTAGCGTTAATTTAGCTACCCAGTGCGTGCTAATAACGTCATGATGTTGTTTTTTTGTACCCAATATTTGATTTTGTCGTGAATTTGGTTTCTTATCTCTCTGAATTTCTGCATTTTCTCTTCATCTGTGCCTTCGAAAGTTGCTGGATCCTCAAATGGCCAGTGTAATCTCTCTGCTACTCCTGGAATCGTTGGGCAAACTTTTTCAGCCTTATCACAAACTGTAACTATTATGCCGAAATGCATTTTTCCCAAGTACTCATCTATACTTTTAGACCTTTGATTACTAAGATCATAGCCTAACTCTTCCATTACTTTTATTGTAAATGGATTGATTTCTTTAGGTTCAAATCCTGCACTGTAAACTTCAAATTTATTTCCAGCATATTTTCTCAAAAAAGCTTCTGCCATTTGACTTCGAGCTGAGTTACCTGTACATAGAAATAATACTTTTATTTTATTCATTAGAGAAACTCAAATCCTTACTTTCAACTTCACATTCAATGTTACTGATCCAATATCTTTCATTATCTTTTTCATATTCTTTTTTATTTGAATAATGATTTATTAATTCTAAAGTTGACCAAGCTATACATATTAACTAAATTTTATTTTAAAAAAGATAAAGAGTGGGGAGGGCCTGATTATTCAGTGCCCAATCATTAATGGCATCTGTCTGTTTTGTCTTCTTAGCAGCAAGATAGCTGCACCTATAGCAGAGATTGCTGCGAGCATTCCTACTAGTGGGAATTCTGGTATTGGTATGCCAGATTCTTCAAGGTAGAAGTTTTGTCCATCTGTCTGTCCGCCCCATGTTACTACAGCTGTTTTTGATTGTTCAATGTAGCCTGCTCCTGTTCCTGGTGGGATTAGAGCCATAGTGTTAAGGTATGTTTCTGGTTGAACGTATGCCCAATATATGCCGTCGTATGTGTATGAGCGGTATGTTGCTGATGCACCTTCAACAGTGCTAGTTAACCATGAGCCTGCCCTAAAGTCTCCCATATAGTTTCGTGTATATGCAAAGCCGGATATTCTTCCTAGTAGATCCATCTCAAAAACTACTGTTGATATTCCTTTGCATGGTGGTGTTGCTGTGACTGTTGATAGTTGCACGTATCTTCCGGGATATTCCGGATGCCAAACATATGCTACTATTGTATATGTTCCTGGAGGTATACCGTAACTTCTCTTATGGCCAGAGTATTTTTCTCCATTACCATATTCGGTAGGAGCTCCCTTTGGTGATCCATAGAATGGGAAGTAGTATCCGAAACGTTTCTTGTACCAGTTTGATAAAGCAGTGTCCATAGCACTTTCAGGGTCACCTGGATTAAGCCATGTTCCCAAGTTTGGTCCTACTAGCTGGTTTTCTGGGGATGTAAATTCGCCGAAACCGAATAGTTGGAAGACCCAAGTTTGTACACCTTGAGGTTGTGCTGGGTTGAGTGCTCCTGGGTATGGCCATTGGCTGACTGTATTTGTTGATGCTTGTGGTACTCCAGTAATGTTTGCTGCTATGATGTTTCCATCTGGATCATAGCCTTCAATTCTGAATTGGTAGCTCCAAACATCGTCTGGTAATGGTGCTGGAATAAGTTCGGTCTTAAAGTCTATTACAACCCTTATCTCGGAGCCTACTAGTAGATAAATTGGAATATCACCTGTAGAGGTTCCTTTCTGAGCCCAAACTTCTACATCTTGCGTTTGAATGTATCCTACCGTGTATGCTAGCAATTTGTATGTTCCAGTGGGCAATCCTAAAGGTGGGTTCTTATCTCTTAAATAGTCTGATATGGCGTATTCGAGGCCTGTTAATCCGCTAAACTTGATAAAGTCTGTGCCTTCCTTCTGGCGTTTCCTGTCGTAGTATCCTCCTGCAACCCAGTTTTCCTTCTCGTCAAATACGTATATTCGCAGTTGTGCTGGTGGATGTACCCAGTCAACTGGTTGTGATGGATCCTGACAATCTCTGGAATATACGGTTGCGTCGATGGAGGATCCCTTAACCAGATGGAAGCTCAGAGATCCGTTGGTGCAGTATTGCACTGTGTGTTGTGGAAATTCTTGTTGAACATATCCTGGATAGTATGCTTTTATTGTGTAAGTGCCTTCTGGCATTCCATGTGGAGGTTCCTTCCATTTCTTTGGTGAAGGTCCAACTCCGATCAGTAGCAAGCTTGCTGCTGATGATGTTGGAGCTGATTTAAAGTCTGTAAAGTTAAACGCTTGAACTACACCGTTAGCATCAACTGCTTCAAAGATTAGACCTCCTGATGATGTCGGTGGAACTTCTGCTGACGGTAGTTCTTGGCCGTGCCAGTGTACTGTAGCGTTGATTACTCCTCCTTTAAAGAGGTCCATCTCAATGGTTGATTGTCCTGGAAACTCTACTCCAGGACAGCTTATCTGATATTCTTTGACCTGTACGTAGCCGAAGACCCAAGCTTTAATGCGATAGTCTCCTGGTATGAGTCCGCATGTGAAGTGTGCGTTTGCGTCGGGAACATGTCCGTCCCATCCAACCTTGATTCCAGAGTAGCATACTGGGTTTCCGAAGAATGCTGTGAATGCTGGTATCTGTTGAGCGTTTGCTTGAGTTACGTCGAAGAAACCGTCAATCCAAGTTATCCTTGTATCTTCAGCATCATAGATTTCGATATAGTAGTATGCATATGGGTATCCTGGCAGAGGCTCTGCATTGGGAGGATAAAGTGTAGCGAACTTCTTTCCAACTTCACCTAACGGCGTAGTAGGAGTCCCAAATGTTGTGTAGTCTGGCCAATCTACAGGACCTGTTGGACATTTAGAGAATATTGTTAGGTTGAATTTGCATGTTGGATTTAGATAGATGTCGATGCCGTGTAGTGATTGTCCTCTTTTTAATGTTATTTGGGTTGGTAGAGTTCGTGGTACGAAGCCTGCAGCACATGCTGTTAATGTGTAGACTCCTGGTGCCAGTCCTTCAATTTCATAGTAGCCTTCAGCGGTAGCGTTGAACCATCCCCAACCGCATACAGGTCTAGCTGTAGGCTGATTTGTTACCGGGTCAAGAGCTGTCCCATTTGCGAAAACATATCCTGGAGAATATACCCCCTCACCGTAATAATTTCCATAATAGTAGCTTGAGTGCCCAGCATATCTAACTCTGCCAGTGATATAGCCTGGATCAACCTCGCCCTTCACAACAAGCTGCGGATAATTCTCAGGAGGAAAACTTCTCCAGTTCTCATACAGTCCACCATTGACAAGTTCACTTGTATAGAAGACTTTGAAGAAGTATTTACCAGCACATGATGGCGCTTTCATATCGAAAGCGACTATTTCATACATGCCCCACCGCCAGTCAGGTTTCTTCCATGGTTGTCGATCCTTGAAAGGATCCTCGTCAGCGGGATACAGGTAGTTAGCTGATTTTCCAGTGGTAGGATCCGTCACATTTGCTGCTGTTATAGCGATATAATTCCAGCCTGGTGCCAGTGGATGGTCCTTATCCAGTATGCCAGTCTTGATGAAATGATAGTCTGACGTTATACTTGTTACCACTTTCCATTTTGACGGGGTATCTGCCACGGGTGTGAATTCTGGAGGTATAGCAATATATAGCCATCTTGCTCTTGCATCGTAGTCCTCAAAAGTAATGTCTAGTCCGGGTTGTAATGGATTAGATAGATTGGCTGGTTTTGAGATGTTGATGTAGAAGTATAGTGGGCCAATTGTGTCAGTAAGGATTGAACCATTTGGTGAGTAGTAGTTTGCTTGAACATCTAAAGGCTGGTATAATAGTCCTGGGCTTACATATGCGATGCTTGCTGTTTCATAATTGTTAGTTGTAGCGTAGGGGTCTAAAACATGTCCACCACGAGATCCATCATCAACTGTATTCCAGATAGTATTGACTCCATTGCCTCTGGGTGGTGCTGGGCCGTTGGGACTTTGAAAACCTAGAGTGTAGTGTGCTGAAACAACCTGTACTGTACCTGAAATTAAAAGCGCAGCAAGGAACAGTCCTACTGCAAATTTAGTTAGTGTCCTGCTATTCAATTGATTCACCGATTTTTAGATCTAATGGTAAACAGAATTTCCTAAAAAGTGTTGGTAATATAAATCATATAGATCATTGCATCTATTATTATGATTAAAGTGGGCTCTTAAGAGTGATATTTTACTTAACATGTAAACATCAACTAGATTCAACTATCGATATGTAACGCTGTACATATCGTTTCTAATATAAATTTTTGTTTTAATGCTAATAAAAAAAGGATTAATTTTACTAGTATACGCTTAGATGAAACTGTGCAAGCGCTAAAACATTCTTACGTCCGAAACTTTGACAATATGGGAAATTCTGGATTACAAAATTTATGAGATTAACAAAATTAGATTATATGCTAAATATGCGAAGATAGCAGCTAAAGGTAAAGACAATATCCATCCAGCAACAATTCCTCTCGTTGTTCCCCATTTTACTGCTTTTCGTCTATGAGCTAATCCAACCCCCATAATAGCTCCTCCAGCAGCATGTGTAGAACTAACTGGCAGACCTGTCAAGGCTGCGGTGCCTAAAATCAGTGCACTTCCTGTTTCTGCAGCAAATCCTTGATAAGGTCGAAGTTTTGTAATTTTAGTTGCCATTGTTTTAACTATCCTCCATCCGCCTAGAAATGTACCTAAAGATAATGTCGAATAGGACGCAATCATAACCCAAAGAGGAACTGTAAATTCAGATAGATACCCATAGTAGACCAGGAGGATTGTTGCGATCCCCATAATTTTCTGCGCATCATTTGTACCATCAGTCATAGAGAAGCAAAATGCTGATACTAACTGTAATTTTCTAAAACGTTTGTTTGCTACAGTAGCAGTAAATCGTTTGAATATGAACAGTATGAAAAGTGTTAGGGAGAATACAAAGATTAGAGCAATTGGCGGCACCATAACCATTGGAATAATTACTTTTGAGAATATCCCAAATACATTAATAGCTTCAATACCTGCAGCTGCAAAACCTGCACCAACTAATCCACCTACCAAAACATGAGTCTCTGATATTGGTAATGAGAAAATCCACGAAGCAATAACATCAAAAATTAATGCACCAACTAATGCCGCTATTATCACTTCGCCTGAAGCAATCTCCGGGGCAATTATCCCCGTTCCTATCGTAAAAGCTACGGCAGTACCGAAAGACATGCCAACAAAATTAGCTACAGTCGCCATACCTACTGCTTGAATAGGTTTTAGTGTTCTTGTTCCGATAATTGTTGAGATCGCGTAGGCAGCATCCGTAAAACCAGTCCAAAAAGATAACATGAACGTCAGAATCATAGCCACAATGAGAATTGGCGCGATGAACATAGGTTCACACTACGAGTTCTTTATAACAATGTCTTGAATTATCAGACACACGTCATCGATTAAATCCGTAATACGTTCTAAAAATTCATAAATTTCTTTCATAATTATGATTTTTCGAAAATCATTTTCTTGAAATAACTTTCCAAAGGAATCGTCACGTAGATCATCGGCTTCCTCTTCCATTAGATGGACTCTAAGGAATATTTCACCAATTTCTTTCTCTTTTAATTTTGATATTTTTCCAAGAGCCGAATCTACTTCTCTTATTTGCTTAATAATTATTTCAGCAAATTTTTGGATCGAGTCGTCTAAATTCTTTAACTTAAACAGGTGAATCCAGTTGGTGACAGAGTCGATATGATCCAATATATCGTCATACGTCGTACATAATCTTGAGATATCTTCGTGGTCTATTGGTGTAATGAATGATCGATGTAATTTCTGGATTATTTTGCGAACAACTTCATCAGACTGATGCTCTAGCTCTTTCACGTTCTTGGCTCTTTCATCTAGTTTATCCGGTCTATAGTCCTTAATAATATCTCTGAAGAGTATAGCGCCTGTTAGAACTAATTGAGACTGCTCCTCGATAAGATTGAAGAAGATCTTATCTTGAGGAATTATCCACTCTTTGAATCCCATAATTCTACTGTCATAACAAAGCAAACAAATTAAAACTTTCTGGAGATAATAAGCGTGCGCTATTGAACGTTGATTAAGAATGCGCTTGTTATTTTATCGCCAACCGCTTATCGGTTTTCCCGTGATCATGTATATTACTGAGCTAGATAGGTCAACCGCATGATCCGCGATACGCTCTAGGTGTCTCACAGTCAAAATGTCTGCTATCAGCTGTTCCATACTCTGTGGGGGATTCTCCGCAGAATATTTAAGGTGATTAAGATATATCTCATCAATCTCTTTATCATCTTCACCAACTTTCTCAGCAAGCTGAATGTTTTTTGTTCTATATGCTTTGATACTGGACTTGATCATGCTCATGGTTCTCTCACCCATTTCAGCGATAACATCGCGACCGTATTCAACTCGCATGCGCGTACCATTGAACTTCTTGAGGATAGTGGATATATCATAAGCATATCTACCGAATCTTGATAGGTCATATGAGATCTCAATACTAGCTTTTATCAACCGTAAGTCAGTCGCAACAGGCTGATATCTTGCTATCAACTCTATGGCCTTATCACCAACTTGAGTATGTAGGTTAAATAGTGTATCAGACCATTGTCTGACTTGTATGAATACATCCCCTCCTTCAAGATATGCTTGTATTGATGCTGATACAGTATCAGTAGCTAACTTGCACATGTCATCCAACAAATCCGCAAGGTCATTCAAACCACTATCTAATAATCTCTTTTCAGACATAATGAATCGCTCATCCAAATCGTCCTGTTATGAAATCTTCTGTTAATTTATTACTAGGATTCTTGAATACTTGTTCAGCTTCACCATATTCCATTAACTCTCCAAGATATAGGAAAGCAGTATAATCTGACACTCTTGCCGCCTGCTGCATGTTATGTGTTACAACTATAACTGTATAGTTTTTCTTTAATTGGACCATGAGAGACTCTATCTTGGCCGTGGCAGCAGGGTCCAAAGCCGAACATGGCTCATCAAGAAGTATAACCTCTGGCTGTACGGACAGTGTTCTTGCGATGCATAGACGTTGCTGCTGTCCGCCTGAAAGGCTGAGAGCTGAATCTCTTAATCTATCCTTGACCTCAGCCCATAATGCTGCATCTTTGAGACTTTTCTCAACAATTGTGTCCAGTTTTTTACCGTGAGCCATTCCATGCATTTTTGGTCCATATGCAACATTATCATATATTGACTTTGGAAATGGATTTGGCTTCTGAAACACCATTCCTACTCTCTTTCTGAGCTCGACAACATCAACTTTTTTATCAAAAATATTCATACCATTAAGGATAACTTCGCCTTCTATATGACATTCAGGAATCAAGTCATTTAATCTGTTAAAGGTTCTTATGAGTGTTGACTTACCACACCCTGAAGGACCCATTATCGCTGTCACAAAATTTGACTTTATTGACATGTTGAGGTTCTTCAAAACTACCGCAGATCCAAAACGAAGGTTTAGATTGCGGGTCTCGATTCTTGTCTGATTGCTCATATTTCAATCACTCTTTTTCATAATCTTTTCTTATCCGAATCTGACTCGGTGTTTCTTTATGTAATAATTCCTTAATAACGAGGCGAAGACGTTAATCACAAGAAATATTCCAAGGAGAACTAATGCTGCACCATAAGCCCTGTTGTATGCTTCAGAGGTGTGTCCTTGAGTTGCAATCATGTATAGATAGACCGGCAAAGATGCTACAGGTTCGAATATTGATCTAGGGAGAAAAGATTCAAGACCCGAACCTGCAGTGAGAAGCACCACAGCTGTCTCACCGATTGCTTTTCCAAGTCCCAGAAGAAGCCCAGTTACAATCCCTGGAGCTGCGGCCTTAGCAACAACTTCTTTTATTGTCTGCCATTTACTCGCACCGAGAGCAAGTGAAGCCTCCCTGTAGCTGAACGGTACTGCTCTAATTGCTTCTTCCGAAGCCCTAACAGTCCATGGCAGTATCATGAATCCTAGTGCTAACCCTCCTGAAAAAAGAGATATTTGAAAATGCATATAATAAACAAGGAATGCTAGACCGAAAAGTCCTATCACTATAGATGGAACTCCTGCAAGCGACTCCACAAAAAATCTTAAGATTTTTGTGATAATATTTACTGGTGCATATTCTGATAGATAAATTCCAGCGAGAATGCCAATAGGACCTGCAAAGACCATACACACACCAGTAAGATATAGAGTTCCTATTATCTGTGGATATATCCCTCCATATTCAAATCGATAGGGAGCAGTTGTTAAGAACTCAACTGTTAACATTCCCATTCCTTTTATGGCTATGAAAAACATGATGGCGATTAAAACAAGAATAGAGAAACTCGCAGTAAAGTAAAGAAATATCTTTACATATTTCTCTTTTACCTGCTCGTTTACCATCTTTTACGAATCTCCTCTTTTATGATCAAGCGAGAGATCAAGTTTAGTACAGATACCACTGCAAAGAGAACAATCCCTAAGGCAAAAAGCGAGTATTGATGCATTGATCCCCAGATTGCATATGATATCTCAATAACAATTGTTGAAGTTAACACTCTAACTTGATCTAAAATTGATTGTGGAATCCAAGGGATATTCGGATTTCCTATAACCATAAGAACAGCCATCGTCTCACCGATAGCGTTTCCCATTCCAAGGACTATCGATGCAAAAATTCCTGATTTAGCATTGGGTATTATCAGAGCTTTCGTTGTTTGCCAGGTGGTTGATCCGAGGGCTATTGAACCTTCTCTAAAGGAGTTTGGTACCGCTCTCATAGCATCTTCAGATATACTAATGATGTGAGGTAAAGTCATGATTGACAGGATTATCCATCCTGCCAGTATTGATTCTCCCAATCCCCCGATGTTATATCTTATTAATGGGACTAGCACAACTAACCCGAAGAATCCAAGAACAATTGAGGGTATTCCTACTAACATTTCTACGGAAGATTTTATGATGCTCCTAATTGGATCACGGGAATATTCAGAAAGAAAAATCGCACATGGTATACCTATTATGATCGCGATACCTAATGCACCTAGGCCTATAATAAAAGTGCTTACTACAGTCGGTATAATCCCAAACTTTTCTCCAGATGGCCACCATTCCATTCCAAAGAGAAAATCGAAATTTAATGCTCTGATACCTTCAGCAAACATGAATATTATAATTAACATTACTATTATGATTGATGCTGATGCGGCGAGAAAGAGCCCTTTTTCAATAATTGCTTCTCTTATTTGCCTTTTCACATCGAACCACAGTGAATATTCTATTTCTAAAAAAAAAAATGGGAGAAGATTATTTTTATTCCTTTATCAACGGCATATTTTACTTTACAGTGATAAATCCACCATCTTCCACTACTTTTTGACCTTTGTCGGTTAAAGCAAATTCTATGAATACCTTCTCAAGTCCTTCTGACTCACCTTTGGTGATCAAGTATAGGTTTCGATTTATTGGATAGGTTCCTGATTTCACGTTAGCTAATGTCGGTTGAACGCCATCAATAGTCAGAGCTTTTACTGTCTGATCAACATATCCTAATGAAATGTATGCAAAACCGGCTTCGTTACCTGCCACTGAAGCTCTCATTTCACCGTTGGATGGCTTAACCGATGCTTCTCCAATAATCTTGCTGACTGCTTGTGGTATTAATACCAATTCTTCAAATGAACCTCTTGTTCCTGAACCTTCTTCTCTAGTGTAAACGTTTATTTTCATATCTGGGCCACCGAGCTGTTTGAAGTTGGTTATCTGTCCTGAATAGATTTTTGCTATGTCCTCCATTGAAATGTCAGTTATTGCGTTACTCGGATGCACGATTATTACAATGCTATCTTTGGCCACTGCCACAGGCACTATGTCTGGGTAATTACCTATCTCAATGCTTGCGACATCTCTTGATGCGGCGCCAACATCAATCTCACCTACGCCAGCAGCTCTAACTCCATGACCTGAGCCCCCACCCGAAACAGATATCCTCAAGTCAGGATTAGCTTCCATAAGTATTCTGGCCCATTCCTGATTCAACGGTAAAACAGTAGTTGAACCTGCAACAGTTAAACTACCAGAAAGACCAGTCGGCACATTGCTTGCCGGACTAGTTGGTGTTGTAGAAGTTGTAGGACTTGTAGTTGTCGTGGGTGTTTCTGTTGGCGTAGGTTTGCCTGTTTGAGTTTCTGTAGGCGCCATAGTCGGAGTTGTTTTCTGTGTTGTTGTCGGACCTGTTGGCGTATTATCCATATTGGTGTAGTAGTATGCTCCTGCAACGATTATCACTAGAATGACAATTGCTACTATTGCCATTTGTTGATTCTTCTTTTCCATCTTCATTTAACATCACAAATCGCCTTACTCAAAACCACGCAGATATAGTCAACGTAAATGATCTATTTAGTAAATATATGAACTATATAGTCCACATAATATTCATTGATATATAAGACAAATACATAGGCGATACAATCATCATAGATCATCATACATTCACTTATGACATGTGTAAACAGGTGAACGACAATAAGTGATAATGAAAAACAGGGAGAAGTAAGAAGAATCCAAGTTACAGGAAGAGGATCATACATCATCTCTCTTCCAAAACATTGGGTTAAAGAAAAAAACCTTGACCGTGGAGATCAAATCGTCTTTTCAATTGAAGAAGACGGTTCATTAAGAGTAACTCCACGTACAAAAATTAAGAAAAAAAAACCCAACGAGATAACAATCTCCGTATCAGAAAACCAAAATCTTGAATCCCTAACAAGAAAAATGATAGCCCTATACTTAATGGATTTCAACTTCATAAAAATAAAAACAAGCAAAGAAAGATTTGGATCCGAACAAACAGATAATATCAGAGATTTTGTCAGAAGCAAACTTGTCGGAACAGAAGTCGTAACCGAATCTCCCAATGAGATTGCACTACAAGTACTCTTAAGCTATCCAGAATTATCTGTCGAGAATGCTCTTAGAAGAATGGTGATAATAACTTTATCCATGGTTAAAGATGCAACTACGGCATTCATTAAAATAGATAAGGAACTAGCTCAAGAAATCATGAAGATGGATGATGAAGTAGATCGATTCGGCTTCTAT
>Ga0154710_131_pt6 | contig 14613 bp, 15 predicted proteins | sample Rifle2008BG13ft_FD_105570 | JGI IMG/M metagenome (GOLD analysis project Ga0154710, IMG submission 105570) | Candidatus Bathyarchaeota archaeon RBG_13_38_9
TTCCTCATGCCTTTGCAGCCTCTCGTCGTCGCTCACCAGCTATGGCGACGACGATGTGAAAAATAATATCTCAAATCTGTTAGGGGTGGTTTATTCTAAAACATTTCTTCACTTAATGAAATAAAAAGGGAAAGCGCACACCATATGAGACATCTATGGGCCTTTCATATTTCAAGGTTTTTATGTGATAAGTTCTTGAAGATCATTATTCAATTTTTTTTATGTGTTGATATGGTCAAGAATCCTTTGAAGAAGTTCATGGTGGATAATCCTTACTGGAGCATATTTGAATGGCACCCAATGAATTTAGCCTTAAAAACTAAACGTGAATCTGATTCTTCAAAGTTAAAGGAAAAACAATAAAGAAATGGGCGTGCACCAGTTAATGTAACGCGCGCTAATCCATGATCTATTAAGCAATATGGTACAGCTTCATCTAAAAAGTCGCTAACCGCACGCTTATATTCACTAATTGCAACTGCAAATTTTAGATTCGATAAAAGACTTTCATTTTCCTTTCTTTAGGAATTCATGTATTTTTGAGTGGAAGCCAAGTAGGGCAGCTAGAAAGCTGAATATCCCGGTCAAAACTGCTAGAGTAGCGGTATAGGATCCAAATGGTGTGCCAGTTTTATCTTCATCTCCTTTATCATTAGTTGTTTTTGGAATTGTTGGACTTTTATCATTAGATGTTTCTTTTTCAGGTATGGATGTAGAGGTTGTTAACTGCTGTTCTTCAGTTGTAAAAGTGGAGCTATAAGTAAAATATTGATTTGTGTAGTCTGTTTGCTCATATCCTGATTTCTGGGCGATGACATGCCAAATGAAAGTTTTTTTCAAGGTAAGATCATAATCGACTGATGCGTAGCCATTGAAGTTTGATGTATCAGAACCTATCTGGTGATCATCAACATAAAATATAACTTTCGCATCTTCAACTGGAATATTTTCAGAAGTCACTCTTACCTTCAATTCTATTGTAGAGGAAGTGATTTCTGTTTCATTTTTAGGGTTAACATATGTTATTGTCATATTTTCGGCAGCATTAATCACAAGTTCTCGAGTTACAACATTAGACCAAGAACTGGAGTTGTCTTGAACTTTATAAGATATCATATGGGTACCCACAGATAGATCTGATTTATTGAAAGAAGATAGAGTACCAAGTTTTCCATCTATATTTGATAGCCATTCATGTGTAGTAATTTCTCCATCTGGATCTATACCGTGACCTGAAAACACTATTGTTTGACCCTTAATAGAAGGGTTTGGAGAGATTGAATCAATGTATGCTTCTGGAAGTTCATTCTGAATACTGTAAATTGCTTTCAAAGTATAGGTTGGATAATTATCCCAAATTGTTATTTTCGTAGACTGCGCTGTTTCGTCTTGTAAAGTGATACCATTGCTGCCCACCCACCTGATGAAATCGTAAGATTTAGGGGGATTGTATGTTATTTGATAATTACCTGAACCTTTTACTATCTCTATTGGAAATGAATACGTCGACCCCTCGAATGTTATTGTACCTTGGTTACTGGATTCTCCCATGGTTTCTTGAGATTCTATGATTATTGAATAATTTTTTGAAAGACTCCGCCCCCAATTAGGGTATGCATCAACTGCAGGATTATTTGTTAGCCTAGTCTGTCCTGAACCGTCAGCATTCATGATGTAGATTTCAGGGTTTCCATCTCTATTGCTGTAGAAAGCTATTCTTGCTCCATCTGGCGACCAATCTGGATAGTCATCTCTTTCATTATTGTATGTTAGTTGAGTAATTCCTGATCCATCAACGTTCATAACAAATATCTCATAATCACCGTCTCGATCACTTGCAAAAGTTATTTTTGAACCATCAGGAGACCACGCAGGATAGCTCTCATTCCCAGGATCAGAAGATATTCTTTTCAATCCAGAGCCATCTGCATTCATAACATGGATATTATCAGAATCTTCAAAACTAGAGAAAACAATCTTTGATCCATCAGGGGACCAATCAGGTTTATTTCCAACAAGCATGTCAACATTGGTAAGTCGAGTAATACCTGAACCATCAGCATTCATAACCATGAAATTGTTTTCAGTATCTTGATTCCTTAGAAAGGCTATCTTTTTACCATCTGGAGACCAAGCCGGTCTCAGATCTGTCGCTTTCTCATCAGGATGAGAAGTCAGCTGGAGTAAATCTGAACCATCAACATTCATAACATATAGGCTATAGTCACCGTAAATTTCTCTAGCAAATGCAATCTTTGACCCATCGGGAGACAAAGCAGGATAATTATGCTCCTCTTCACCATATGTAAGTTGAGTCTCACCTGAACCATCTGAATTAATAATAAAAATTTTAGCCATACCATTTCTATTACTCGAAAAAACGATCTTCGATGAATCACTTGAGTCATCTGCATTAACTAAATCTAAGTTGATTCCATTGATCTGTGCAAAGGTAAAATGGCTTATCAGAAATATGCAAAGCCAAATTATGCAAATATTATGTCTCAATATATCAGCTTACCACTCAGATCTTCTTTTAACATTCAGATTAAACTAAACATATTATTTTACATTTGATCCCGAACACATTATGTCGCCCATTTCCTCAATAGGCGCCTATCCTCCATATAATAAACTTGATTGCATACAGACGTCTACTCACAATTTACCAAAAGTCAATCATACAAAGGATTCTAAATTTCAAATGAAAAGAATTGTACATAATGGTTGATGTTGAAGCTGATGGCCCGATACCTGGCGCGCGCTGAATTTAAGTTCATGCAGGTGTATTGAGTATAGTTTATGCATGGATTATTAGAGCTTAATAAATTCTGATCTATTTTTTTAGTATATTTAATTATTCAATAGGTTGTGAGATCCTATTTTCAAGGTTGAAAAATCATGAAACATGCTCTGCGAAGAGATATCAGTCTTTTTGAAGCAACAACGTTTGGAGTGGGGATAATTCTTGGAGCAGGTATATATGCTTTAATAGGTCCAGCATCAGGTTTGGCTGGGAATTCCTTATGGATCTCCTTCATTATCGGAGCAATTGTTAGCTCGTTCACTGGACTAAGTTACATTGAATTATCTACAATGTTTCCAAAAGCAGCAGCAGAGTACGTTTATGCTAAGAAAGCGTTTGGTCGGGAATTATGGGCTTTTCTTTTACTCTCAAACGTTCAATTTCACGTGACCTACCAACAACTCTAACATTCAAACGTTCAAGCTCTAAAGCACTCTTATCCCGAAATATTCTGGCACTCAACACTAATAAAAAATCATACGTTAAAACAGACAGAAAAACATAGAGTTAAGTGAAACTAAAAAACATCATTCTGCAACAGAATGTGCGACACCCATACAACACCCATAACATAAAAAAACAAATTACATGCCCTCTCCAACCATTTGATTAATTAATTACTTCCAGCGCTCCAAAAAAATGGAACTTAAAAAGTTCCACTGGAAACGCATAAACAAATAACACCCAACAAACATGAAACATCAAACTCACAATAAATGAATAAAGTTGAAATCAAATGCAGAAATCATTAATCATCAGAATCGTTTTCACAGCATTAATTCTTTATTCCTTCTACTTACTCAACTTTCCCCCAATCTACATTCAGATCATGGCACTACTCTTTATCTCCATGATCATTTTCCGTAGCAGCGTTTACAATAAAATCGTAAACCTTCTAGATCAAAAACTGCCTTTCATACAGAAATGGTCTCCTTGGAAAAAGAAGATTCTCATGATCATAATTTTCCTTATTATCTATGCAATCATTAAGCAGATCGTCTTTTTCTTTTTATTATTAATGGGAATTGACTTACAACAGATATTAGTGGAAAGAATTAGTCAAACATCAAGTGATCTAGCTCACGCTAACATGATATGGCTTGAAGCCAAGGGTATCTTGTTACCTTGACTTCACATTGGCAGTATATTGAATAAACCTGCAGTTAACATAGCGACTGCAGCTGAGATTACCACCAATACAATAAAGCCGACAAGGCAGGTTGCAATTGCTCTACCCGTGGAGAAATCAAGCGCCTGTCGAACAGCTACGACCATCGCTACAAGACTCCATATCATAGCTACAAAAACGATAACTGGACCCAGAATTGAGATAAAGCTTAGAATTCTTATCACACCAGGTGAAGATGAAAATCCGATGCACCGTAAAAGTTCACCATAAGTAGCCTTAGTCTTAGGACCTTTGAAAACTCTTGTGCCAATAAAATAGGTGATAAAAGACCAGATAAACCATCCAATCAAAGCAGTTATGACTCCTAAAACTAATCCAAAGATGATGCCACCTAATCCTCCGGATATTTTTTCGATTGCCCCACCAATACCTGCACAAATACTTGCGATAATAACAACTAGTATGGCTTGATCTGTAGCTTTGACATCCTTCTCTACTTCTTCATATAATGAGACATCTAATCGTGCAGCTCTAATCATCCTGTTAATAAGTTCCATAACACACCCTTCTTTAACGTAAATTCTTAAACAATTCCTAATACGTTCATAATATTTAAGATCACACACTAAATTTTTCCAAGTGATTTTGGTAAAGCTTCTTTGAACCATTCAGGCATAAACGACCAACAATTACCGGCTAATTTTTTAAAATCACTATCCACAATATAGAATCTTGCTTGATCATCTTCAGCTCTCACAGCACGACCATAAGCTTGTATCACTTCAGTCATTGCACGATTATTATACCATCGACTTTCTCCATTCTCCAGTCTACTTCGGATTCTTTTATCCCCAAGATCTGGATATGGAACTTTCAGCAGTATCTGAGCATCGCATAGGTCATATTTCCAGTCTTGTCCTTCTTGAAAAGCTACTGAAACGAAGACGCTACCTCGAGATTGTTTCCAATCTTCTAATTTTTCATGGCGATCAAAACTTGTGTGAGCAATCAATCTTGATTTCAGATCTTCTGCGATGTTTTGCATAAGCCATTTTTGACGTTTATAGCTTCCACAATGGATCGCCACATTACCTTCCTCTTTTCTCAGTATATGTTCTATAGTTGTGAGGGCATCTTGATTGTTCTGATCCCAATTTTTCATTGAAAGGGATCCCACACTAAAGTCTAGTATCGGTCGATTCTCTACAGGAAATGTGCTTTCAACTGTTAGAAAATGTATTTGATCTTCATTTAGAATATCGTTTAAACCTGTTAGTTCGCGATATTGTTTTGGATCAAGTATTGTTGCTGAGGATATGATGAAGAAATCTGCTTTCTTCCATATCATCTCTCTCATGAATTCTTTTGCATAGACTGGTTGGAGTATTAATTGATCATTTTGTATTTGTGAAATCCATTCTTTCTTTGATGAAATGTAGAATTGATAATTTTTCAAATAGCGATCGATCTTCTCTTTGTCTATGGCCTGGTCGATTGATAACCCGGTTGATTTACTAATCAAATCTGCCCGCTTTAGAAGCTCTTGTAGATATACACCTAACTTACTAAGAAATTCCTGTTCTTGATCTTTATTCTCTATCTGTTTGAGGTCTGGAAGATATTTTTCATATACATTACTGGGAATTGTTTGTGGTGTAACTCTCAAAGATATATGGTTTAGACATTCTTCTTCGAGATTGTGTGATTCATCGAGTATGAGTAGACTTCTGGATCCAAGTGATGTTGGGCCTTCTGTTTGTCCCTCATCAATAAGGTATGCCAGACTCAATAATACACTCTGAGCATCGAGGGCTTTCTTTTTTTGTTTCCAGTACGGGCAGACATCAAATCGTTCTGTACAGTGAAAGTCGGTAGTTTCACACCTTCCAATATGGACTGGACGTTCAGGATAATAGTAGCATCTATAGTTTCTACGTCCTTTAATTTCTACAAATCGTCCTTGCAGGAGTGGATCCTGTAAGATTTGTTTCATTAAGGTCAGCTGGGGAGTCGCATAGAAGGAGTGTGTGATTGATGCGAAGGCAGTATTTACATAGGATTTGCCAAATCCTGTTGGTGCAGCTAGGATTACACATTTTTTATCAGTTTGGAATGCTTCAACGATTTCGTTTATGATCCTTTTTTGATTTTTTCTAAGCGATGGACTTGGAAAGTTGCTGATTACGTCTTCCGTTGATATTTCTGAGGGATGTTTTCTTGTTCTTGGTTGTGATGCACAATTTGGACAAATTGTTTGACTTTGAGGCATGTACCTACCGCATCTAGGACAGAACTTTATCAAGCTATCACACCTTTAACATTCGATATGAATATCCTAGATACGCTCAAGTATACGCACACAAAATAATATTATAACTGCTCTATCACCTGCAAGAAAGTGTGTACATCTAATTCTTTGTTGATTGAATTATGGAAATTAGGATGAGCACTTGCTTGTAGATTAAGAGCCCCATTAAACCAACCAGAGCTATTATCGTAACTAGATCCATACGCATTCTGAAAACTATTGTGGACAAAGAGAAGTATAGTAGGAAGATGCCTGCCATATAGAGTAAATCTGCAAGAATATACTCATAGCGATATTTTATTCTTCTACAAAACTGAGAGCAAGTAACGAACAGAACTATACAAATGAACAGCCAAGGATGTATACGCAAGCCTACGTTTGGATCAAGAAGGATCTTAAGCTGTACAGGGTCAAAATTTAGAAGAATACCAAAACAAACCAAAGAGAAACCCGATAGAAACAAAGAATCTCTTTGTAGATCACTTGCATCAACCTTGTCTTGAGTATTAATTTCTGATTTCCAGAATTGTTTCGCAGTCAACTCCAAACATCCTCAAAACGAAGTATAGGTCTTTTAGTTAATAGCGTTACGTCAAACTGCATTATCATTATGAAAGCTGATGTTTTTCAAAGAATCTTTCTAAATCCGATACTGCATCGAGTTCTGATTCTGTGAGGATACGTTTACCGGCATTACCTTTCAGGTGTAGGAAGTGATCTTCTTTTCTTCTTTCGATGTAACCTTTAGGTGATTCTCCTTTTCTGAAAGCTTTCATGATACGAATGATTTCGTCACGATATTGAGCGATCCTAACATTTTGAGGACTATCACAATATTTAGAATATATTTGGCGCATGATTTCTTCAGCGTTCTCAGAATATTTTTTCGCTGAATCTTTTTTTCTAGATCTTAAAATTTTCAATAAGATATTGAATACTTCGTCTCTGACTTTACCTTTGAATATATCATAATCCGAAATCATGATTTTAGCTCTCGAAACGCATGTCAATAAGCATAGGCATTATATTAAAAAAAAATGTTGGGTTTAAAAATTAATGAAACTTTGCTTGTATTAGATAAGAGCAGTTTCCATTAATCCTCTTCGTCAGCTTCAGGCATGTCTTCAGTTTCATCAACTTCTTCACTGAATTCTGAATACATATTATTCCACCTCTGGAATATCGCTAATTATGTCGGAACGACAAGTACAATATAACATTAACTCCTCTACATAACGCCCGCGCTACTTATCATTCGATTCGAAGTTCGCACAGACATATTGAAACCAATCAACGTTTATTAGAGACATTTTCTCTGGCTGACATGAGGGATAGAAACGCCGAGTAAAAATGGAGACAAAATTACCATCCACTTTACAGTGAAGACAGAAGATGGCCAGATTGTTGAGAGTTCCAACGGAAAAGATCCACAAACATTCCAAGTTGGTGATCGTAAACTATTGCCAGGTTTGAATAAAGCCCTTTTAGGACTCAAGAAAGGAGATGAAAAAATAATAATGGTCCCTCCAAACGAAGGCTTTGGCCAGAGAAAGGAAGACCTAGTCAGAGAAGCCCCTAAGACAATAATTAAAGGCGATGTGAAAGGTACTGAAGGGGAGGTAGTCGAGTTAAGTTCAAAGGATGGTAAACGTTATCTGGCTACTATCCAAGAAGTAAAAAAGGATACTATTGTTTTAGATCTTAATCATCCACTTGCAGGCGAAACTTTAACATTTGAAATCCAAGTTGTAGACATCAAATAATTCGCATAATCAAATTCATTATTAATACCTACATTTCCACTCATAACTAGATCAATACCGCTCACAAGTATGTCACAGACTATGCCATACAACATTCACCACATACCAAAAAACGCGTACAAGAAACGTCACCATTTCCACTGGAAAAACAAGCACACTTTCTAAAGTTTAGCGTTCCGTGCATTTGTTTACGAACGTATCACACACTATCCAGAGATTTGACCGATACTGTCGGATAAAATAATCGTAAAATGAGAATTTAAACCAGAGGAAACAAACAGATCATCTAAATTCTTTCCATCACCACCTATGTTTCTACTCATATATGCATCAATGAAGGACACATACGTGACAAAACATATGAGTTAAAACCGTCACCTCATTCAATAAAATGTGTACATAACACGTAAGCACTTTTTAAATAAATTTTGTTAGAATTGATCTGAAAAAGAAAGATAAGGAGAGAGTGTTGATGCACACTCGCTCACTATTCTGAAGCTATAGGTGTCGTGTTTACTTCATTGATATCTGCGAAGTCGTCTCCATCACCGTCAATCCATTTGAAGTGATACCACGACCCATCATAGATTTCAGGATTCATTGACATTACGAATTTGAAGAATCTTCCTCCAACAAAAGACCCCTTCCATTCATAACCGTAGACTATAAGGACCGTGTTGTTATCGGCGTCAATGAATGTCTCAACAACGAAGACGTCTTTACCGTCATCTATTTCTGCCCAAGTTAGTCGGGTACTGGTCAGTTCGGTTCCATCTGCCAGACGCCAGTGTGGACCTCCTGTACCCTTATAGTAAACTGGCGCTATTCTATTGTCTTCATAATATTTGACTGCAGAGTTAACGATGGGTCCTCCGCAGAGAATGATGATTTTGTTTGAAAGCTGGGGTTTTCCAGTAAGGGTATTGACAATTGCGGGATCGGTATCTGTCGTATCTATTTGGGTGTTCGAACACATGCCGGCTATGAATCCGGTTGCTGTCCAGTCACTTAATAATGCAGGTTGGACGCCTGAAGGTTTAGATCCTTGGTAATCAGGATAGATTATGTACACAGTATTCGGATCTGCGGTAACGATTTTCATCATAGTATCTGCGATACTTGTTTCATGAGCGTCGGCATTTAAGAGCAGACTATTATAGCCTGAAAAAATCTCTCCATAGCATGAACTTGCAGAGAAAACCTCGATATGTTGTGAAAACCACATCTCATCAGCTCTAATCTGCCATGCACCGTTGGATGATGCATCCCAAGAGGTTGATTGGACTGTGCCAAAACTTTGAGTTACAGTACCTGAGATTAAAGTGAATGCTGAGGGCAGAGTCAATGTGACCTGGACGTTATGGGCTGAGATGTCTCCATAATTGTATACATCAACATAAATCCAGAATGTGTCACCAACTTCTACTATGCTCGGGGTGGATGTGAAGTAAACGTCTACTGTCGGTGAAGCTGCAGTTGTCCACCCATAAGGCAGGGCTAATGCATAGGGTTCATACTCGCCCACGACTGGTCGGTTGGTCATATCATATTCTTCGACTTTTAGAATTCCTGTACCGTCAAACGGTGAGATGACCTGTTCTACGTTGTCATAAGCGGAATATGAGTAATCCCTGAGGTTTCCTGATAGGTCGTATAGTGAAAGGTCTAAGTCGCTTACATCATATGCATATGGGTAGTCAGGACCTGAATACTCGGCATGTCTATTCCAGACTAAGGTTGCTCTGTCATGAGGTTCATACGTTCCCGTACTTATAGGTCCGACATAGAAATCATAGTAGTCTGTTCCATAAATTGGGGAATAATATAGTTCTCCCCACCACCCATCTGTAGCATATTTGAGGTTGTAAAGTTCGACGTAACCCCAGCCCCAGCCTGAATCCCAAGCGTCAGGTACTCTTTTCTCGGCTGAGTTGATCATCATGGCTTTGATCATCATGGGATCGTATAATCCCCAGTCATAGGCTAGGAGCATTGCTCCTGCAACATGGGGTGCGGCAAAGCTTGAGCCACTTACTTGGGCAAAGTCTGGATTGGCACCTTCCCAATCGTGTGCAGTAGTAGTTATGTAGGAGCCTGGAGCTGTAAGGTCTGGTTTCTTTCTATCATCACTTGTTGGTCCTCTGCTGCTTGTTGAATCTAGTGTGTCATCGGTTCTGTCGAGTCCTGTATCCATATCATCAGTATATCCGACGGTGATAGCGTTGAAGGAGTTTCCTGGCTCCCATATGGTATAATCGGTTGGACCGGAGTTTCCTGCAATCACTGCAATTGGAATATCTAGATCATCAACGATGGCATCGAAAAATTGGCTCCATGGTGTGTCTCCTCCATCCGGGGTACTTCCATAACTGTATGGAAAAACATCTGCACCATCAGCACCTACACCGAATATCGCCCATTCGAAGGCTTCCATGGCATCACTTCGCCACATCCATCCTTCCGAATTAGCTGCTTTAGCATTGAAAACAGCCTCATGTCCATAAGCTACTCCGCCGTAATTTGCATCTGTGCTTGATACTACACCACATACAGCTGTTCCATGACCGTTATAGTCATCTTCGTCTTCATCTGCTATTCCGTCACCGTCGATGTCGGCATATGATGTTTCATAGAATGTATGGCCGCTTAAGGCTGGATGAGTATTATCAACTCCAGAGTCAACGATTCCGATATCAAAAGGACCACCTGTTAAACTCTCACCCCAATATGCGTCAGCCCAGATTGTGTAAGGACTATCATAAAGTTGGGCTGACATTTTTTTATCTAACATGATCTTTGCTACTTCAGGTCGGTCTGCAAGTTCCTGTATTTTTTCTAGTTGGATCTCTGCTGAGAATCCATTGAAGATTGTGTATTGGTGTTTTATTTCTCCGCCTGCTGATTGAATAAAGCCAAGGGTACCGTCTGTGGCTCTGCTATTTTGGACTAAGGTTTCACCTTGGGTCAGTGCTTCTCTTCTCATTTGTGTTAGTATTTGATCTACGGTTTGTCGGGATTGATTCATTATTTGTTTTTCTTCTTCAGTGAGATTATTTTGTTCGAATTCAGCTATGGCTGCTAGACCTTCTCGACCTTCAGGAAGGGATCCATATTCTTCTAAGTACTCGGTTCTGATTCTCTTGTATACGTCTCTGATTGTTTCTGATTCAGTCTGTATTGATTCTTGATACTGTTCTTTCTTGTTCTGGAATGCTTCATACTGTGGTTGATCCTCTAACACAACAATGACTCTGACTTTCCCGCTCACTGGTGATCGAGTGAATAGTTGTTGAGAAAGTTCTGTGTCTAATTTGGATTCTTCTTGAGCGAGTTTCTGGGAGAATTCTTGTTTTGTATAGGTTTTGCCGGAGTCATCTGTGTAGAGGGTGAGTTTTTCCTCACCTTTCTTCACTTTCTCAATAGATAATTTTTCACCTTTTGGAGTGGTTACGGAACCATCCCATACGGTGACCTCTTCGGGATTTTCTTGTGAATATGAGATGGGAATTATATTAGCTGTTGAAGCAATCAATAGCGTGCTTAAAATTAGTGATAGTGTTTTTAATCCAAGTCTCAATTTCAAATTCACCTTGTTCTGAGGATATATGTTACAAGCATACAGTGAGTTTATTGGTTAAAGGAAATCGCCGGAACAGAATGAAACACATGTTTCAAAGATGATTTATTGACATTATGGTTTAGCCAGTTAGACTGTACAATCCTTAGTGAGTGCTCTTTTCAAGTTGGTAATCATGTGACTTGTCTATTGTCCAGAGTCTACTTGTATGAGAAAATCTTGCACTAATTTATTGAAGAGCTCTGGTTCTTCAAGATTTAATGTGTGCCCTGAATTTGGAAACATACTCATAGCTGCATTTTGTATTTTCTTTTTAAGGAATAAGTTAGGCTTCAGAGAAGGCCAATCCTCATCTCCTGTGAGAATTAATATTGGTACTTTCATTTTTTCCAAGTCATCTAGATCATATATTGAAGGACGTACTGCCTGGATTCCACGCAGGGTGTTAGTTAGACCTTTAGGTGAAAGAGTTAGAAGGTTTCGCTTAAACTCAGCATATAAACGTGAATTCTTTTTTCTAAGTTGGATTCTTGTTGGTCCATCCGAGTAGGCTTTAACAAATTCTTCCATCCCTTCCGTCTCAATTAGATTAGCTATTTTCTGCGAATCCAGCTGGAAAGATTTGCGTTCTTCGGGATCTGAACCGTAACCACAACCAGCCACCACAATAGAGCGTACTAGTTTGGGATAACGTAACCCAAGATGAAGAGTAGCGTAGGCTCCCATGGAGAGCCCGACGACATGACAGGGTGCAAGCCCCAATATATCCATTATTCCAGCTAGATCATTAACAGCAATTTCTTGGCTATAGCTATATGGATCCACAGGCACAGAAGATGGAGGGTAACCGCGCGCGTTATAGGTTACAACACGGTAACGATGAGAAAAGAAACGTACTTGGAGTTCCCAACTTCTACAATCCCCTGCAAACTCATGAACAAATATTATTGGTGTGCCTTCACCCGTGATTTCATAATATAGTTGGACTCCATTTACTTGAACCTGTGGCATTAATGTTCTTATCCTTGGCGCATGTTATTCGTGAAAATTATGAAAAAATAGGTTATTGAAGTGTGTTTTGAGGTTTGTGAGAGATATTTATTCTACTTGCTCTTTCTTACCCATGCCACACCAAATATTATTATGAAAACAACTATGCTCCAGATTACAATATCCATAACCAAGTTCAATATGTTTACTCGCCAGGGAAAATGTTCTGGTGCAATTACAAGTCTAATAAGCCATGCAAAAGGATATCCATAATGCGCAGCACCCAACAGCATGACAGGCATATTGGTAAAAAGACCTGTCAGAAGTGTTATCACTAATCCTCCTATCATAGAGTAAACAGCAAATTTTACGTTCATGAGATCTCATCACACATTTTATAGAGTTGAGTTGATATAAAAAATCTGGCTTTGAAACACCTTGTTAACTCAATGGAACAGAAAATAACCAGTATTTGCTATATCAGTTTACGCTAAGAAGTTAAAGTAAGTATTTTCTAGTACTCAATGAATTAGATTGATCTTTCACTTAAGAAAATGGACAGATTATATCCTGCATTTCTCGCTTCTTCTTCAACCTTTTTTCTGACTGTTGAGTAATCAAATGAATATTTGTAATCTTTACCGAAGAGTTTTGATAATTCCTGAATGTTTCCTTCTCTTTCTTTGCCTTTAAGTTTGTAAGTTTCCATTTTAAATCCAAATCCTGGACTTATATCTGAGTCACCCCCAGATACACCTAATCCTTTTTCTTTCAGGGTTTCGAAGAATTTTACAATCTTGTTTTCGTCATCTATTCTTACTCTTGCCTTGTAGGTGAGAGTCTTTTTTGAGAGAAAAACTTTCCTTTCAGCTATCTTGAATTCAATTTTAAGAGTGCTGTCTTTTTGCTCTTCAAATCTTGAAGGCAATTCATTGCTGATTTCTATCAAACGATCTTTCAGAGTCAATAGAATAATTCTCCCTAGTTAACTAGCGCGCGCTATTGATGCTTGAGAGTAACTATTAATTCTTTACTGGCGCACGCAATCAAACAGCATGTGTTTTTAACTTTAACATAATTTTAAATGGTAAAGAACTAAGCGTGCGCAAGTTTCATTAGATTCAGGAACAAGCCATATAAATTAAACCATGCACTCATAATTGAGGTTTGTGGAGGCGAATTATTGAGTCAAGATAAGATGAGTAGACGCAGTTACCTAAAGTATGCTGGTGCTGCAGTAGCTGTTGGCGCTTTAGCAGTAGCAGGTTATAGCGCATACAATAACTGGGGGAAACCTGTCACCCCTAGTCCAGCAGGTTCTAAGAAGAAGGTGAAGATTGGTGGAACTAAACCTTTCACTGGACAAGACGCTGTCTTTGGAATTAATGAGTCTAATGGATCCAAACTCTGGGCTAAAATGGTTAATGAGGCTGGAGGAATCAAAGCTGGAGACGGCAACACATACGAAATAGAACTCGTTCTTTATAATGATGAACAGAAACCCGAGAACGTACCACGTCTATATGAGAAACTGATCAACGAGGAAAAAGTTGACTTCTTACTCGGCCCGGTTTGGGGGCCACTTGGGATGGCAACTGTTCCAGTAGTCGAGAAATACAAAAAGTTTGAAGTCTATGGAACATGCTCATTCGACCCATTGGCTTACCAAGATTGGAAGTACATCGTTCACGTAATAACAAATGGACCAGGATACATGACGACTATAGAAGACATGATCATGGAGAGAGTATGGCCGAATGATCCTGAAGCAAAAAATATTGCGATAGTTCATGGAGATGATATGTTCGCCAAAACAGTAGGTGTAGCAGGCTCAGCGTATGCGAAAGAGAAAGGATTCAATGTTCTACTGACTGAGTCATATAATACAGCTACGCTGACTGACTTTACACCACTCCTTTCTAAGATAAAGAATGCCCAACCCTCTATAGTCCTGAGTGCAGCCGCCTATGCCCCAGCAATCTTAATGGTCAAACAAATGGTTGAGCTTGACCTTAATCTGAAACTACTATGGGCTGGAAC
>Ga0154710_127_pt5 | contig 14288 bp, 10 predicted proteins | sample Rifle2008BG13ft_FD_105570 | JGI IMG/M metagenome (GOLD analysis project Ga0154710, IMG submission 105570) | Candidatus Bathyarchaeota archaeon RBG_13_38_9
ACCGTGATGGTGGGTAGAACTCATGGTCAACATGTGAATGTGATAACTTTAGGTCTTAAGTTAGCAGTGTGGATGAGAGAGGTATCGAGACACTTACGGAGGCTGGACCAAATGGAAGATAGAGTTGTCGTAGGGAAGATTATGGGAGTAATTGGGACAGGATCAGGACTTGGCAAAAACGCAATTGAAATCCAGAATATTGCGTTGAAGAAGCTAGGGTTGAAATCGGCTGATATGGTTACACAGGTTATTCAAAGAGATTTACATGCGGAGCTAGTGTCTACATTGGTATTGATTGGGTCAAGTATGGACAAATTCGCGTTAGAGATACGTAATCTCCAAAGGACCGAGATAATGGAGTTAATGGAGCCTTTTAAGGAAGACAGCCAAGTAGGAAGTTCTGCAATGCCTGCAAAGAGAAATCCTGTTAAATCGGAGAGGATCTGTAGCCTGGCGAAATTGATGAGGGGTTTATTAATCCCTGCTTATGAAAACATTGCATTATGGCATGAACGTGATTTAACTAATTCAGCGAATGAACGTTTCATATTCTCCATGTGTTTCATTCTTCTTGATGATATGACAAATTCTATGAATAAAATGCTTGCAGGTTTAGTAGTCTTCCCTGATAACATGAAAAGAAATCTTGCTTTAACAGGAGGGCTAAACCTTTCTGAAAATGTTGTTAAAACATTAGTTGAGAGAGGGATGGGGCGACAAGAAGCTCACGAGGTTGTGAGAAATTGTTCAATGATGTCAATAACCAAGAAAATACCATTTTCCACAGTTCTAATGGAAGAAGAAATAATTTCAAAATTAATCTCACAAAATGAAATTGAACATATATTAGATCATTCAAAATATCTTGGCGTCACAACGAAGCTTATTAGAAATGCTATCGCTACAACCAAGTCCGAACTAGAAAATAATTAATGAGTGTGAGCGTCAGCGGTAAGAGATAGTTTTGATCGATAACGTTTTCGAATAATCAATACGATAATTCCAACTATGGATGCTCCCATCGAGAGTCCTAATATGAATGAATAAAGTTCGTTATCGATAGTAGAAGACCGGTCTTCAATTGTCATGATGAATAATTGTATCGATATCTTGTCTTTTCTAATATGTGCAATTGTAGTCTGATATACTTCTCCTCCACCTGAAATAATGATTTTTATTGGATGACCTATATCGTCGATCCATTGTGCAGTAATTTTGACATGATATTCGAGAGGGGCTTCATACATTGCTATTGTGATATTTGTAGGGTTACTGAAAATCTCATACGGAATAGATTGGGTAGAAGTTGAATTTACATTAGTAATTGTAACCAAGACTTCCTTATCACTCATGAGTTCCCATGTAAGCATCTGAATACTGACAGGAGCTTTCAAATGTAATGGACCCACCCAAACAAGATCAGGAAAACTTGGAACTGTACCATAAATAAATAAAAGTTGACTGGAACATAGAATTGTAATGAGGCCCATTAATCCAAGTTGTCGTATCAATTATCTCAACTTTGTATTGTTTTGTGTTAGTTATTTGGCTGGGTTTTTATCTTCTATTTGTTTTTTGATATTTTTTGCTAGTGTGCTTCCAATAGTGGGAACTGATACGAGGGACTGGAGATTGGCTTTTCTAATATCTGCAATTTTATGAAAACCAGCATTATGTAACATTCTTGCACGAATCCTTCCTATTCCCTGTAGTCCAACTAGCTCAATCAATTCCTCTTTTATTCCATATTGAATTCTGCGACGTAGAATCGGAAACTTTATCATCAAATCTTTATGTTGAAATAATCTGGCAAGTTGATTCGAAGCAAAAATTAACCATTCAGCTGTCTGAGTTAATCTTAACAGATCTCCTGGTTCAACCTTATATTTTCCCAAAAGATCGTTCTCGGTAATCTCTTGAATCCAATCATTCATCACCGCAACGCATTTAATTTCTGAAATAAAGTCATCAAGATTTTGTTCATATGAATACATTGAATTCCATGGATCAGGTTGTTTGAAAATCAGTTCGTTCGAATGTTCGCTTGCGTAAGCAATTAGTTGTTCACTTTCCTTACCTCGAGGATATAATTTAGGGGACAGATCAGGAGTATGCGAGACTAATTGAAGAATACTGACTTCAGTGAGTTTGTCAGGTCTATTGTAAAGTCCGTCTCTAATGATGACCGCTGAGACGGGGTCTATATAAAGTTCTGAAACCCTGTGACCGAATGGAGTGGCTAATAATTTTCTAGATTCCATCGTAATCATTTCTTCATTAAAAAGGAATCTTAGAATTTTTCCAACTTTGCTTTTCAGCATCTTGAGGTCATGTTGTTGAGCATGAAAAGTTTGAGAAAAAAAGTCGTAAAGATCTTCCTCTGTATAGGCAAACCCAGTTGCAATGGTTGAAAGGACGTGAGGTCGTAGAACATTTTCAATTGAGAGCTTTGACCATATTTTCTCAGGTTCTGAGCATACATACTTTTCCATTAATCGTTCTTGTTCAACTGATGTCTTTGCGATAAGAATTGATTCTCCGGCTTTATCATATTGGGGTCGTCCAGCTCTGCCTGCCAATTGCTTATATTCCAAAACGGATATTTCTTCGCTCCAGGATTCGGGGTCATATCTTCTAAAGTTACTTATGAGAACTGCTCTGGCAGGTAAATTTACACCGGCTGCAAGAGTTGGAGTTGCAGATAAGATCTTAATCTTTCCATCTTTGAATGATTCTTCAATTAATCTCCTATGTGATGCATCTAAGCCAGCATGATGAAATGCGGCACCAAATTTTACCTGTTCGGCAAGTATTTCACTTAATCCGGTTCTTTCTCCTGAGGTCAGTATTTTATCCGCTATAGTTTTAAGATCTTTTTCTAGGCTTTTTGAGATTTTACGAGAGAGAACTTTTGAAATATTTTTTCCATAACTTACTGCATCCCGTCTAGTCTGTGTAAATATGAGTACCTGTCCACCTTGTTTGAGTATGTCTAGAGCAATATCAATGACTGGTTTTTTGGTTTCTGTTAAAATTCGTCTCGCTGAGCCATCTTTGAATTGTATCTCTCCATCATAAAAAACACCTTCTCTGAGAGGGACAGGTCTCCAATCTGTTGTGATGGGTATTCCCTTTATCCACTTTGAGATTTCATCGGCGTTTTTTACGGTAGCGCTCAATAAGAGAAATTGTGCATTAGGGTTTAGTTTCATCAGTTTTGTGAGTGTGACTTCTAGTGTGGGGCCTCTCCCTTGATCTGTTAAAAGATGTATCTCGTCAGCCACAATGGTGTCGATCTGTTGCATCCAAGGTGCTTTGTGTCTTAATAGACTGTCTGCTTTTTCATTTGTTGAAATAATTATATCATATTTGCCTAGCCATTCGTCTGTGCTGTCATAATCACCAGTTGAAACGGAGATCTCTAGTTTATCGCCGTTGGATTTTGTTAGTTCACGATACTTCTTGAATTCTTCATATTTTTCATTTGCTAAAGCTCTTAGTGGTGTAAGGTAAATGCTTTTAGTATCATTCTCAAGTATGTTTTTCAAAATGCAGAGTTCTGCAATAAGTGTTTTTCCGCTTGCAGTTGGGCTTGCGAGAACTAAGTTTTTTCTGTTTAATACTCCGGCAGTGATAGCCTCTTCCTGAGGTGGATATAATTGATTATACCCGTGTTGGACGATAATTCTCTTAATTTGTTCAGGAATGTCTAGTTCATTTATTTTCAATATGTTTCTTCCGAGTCTATTGAATGGAAGGGAGAGTGTTTAGAAGGTTATTAATGATGGTGGTTTAGCTTGAACCGCTACTTGTTCTTTTTACCTTGCCGTCTTCGGGTGAATAAATAACGCCTTCTCTACTGAGACGTCCAACAAGCATTCTGGCTTGGTCTTCAGTCATGTCTTTTTTCTCTTGAAGGGTCTCATATAGTTTGGACTCTTCTACCATGCCAGTTTCTTGCTCCATTTCGGTTATAAGGTCAAGAACCTCTTTCATTCTATCGACTAGGCTTTTTGGTTTGCCAGTCATTATGACGTCAATATCCATTTTTCCAGTGGTTGTGTCGATTCCAACATCTTGTAATGATACTGACATCAATCTTATCACTGCTCTTGCATCTTCAACAGTAACTTCTTCTCTGAGATATGCTCTTGCTCTTGCCTCGGTTAACCTAATTAGAGCTTCTAATTGACGTGGAGTAATTGCAATAGGAGATTCAGCAGAACTTGAACCCGATCTCATCTTCAAATAGAACTCTTGGATTTCGTTAGCTGCTTCATTAGAGATGGTTATGTCAAGTTTTTTTGCAAAACTGATATATTTTCTCAAAAGATCGGGGGGCAGAGGTGCTGTTTCTGGAGCTGAATGAAGTCTATGAAGCGTCAATACATGTTCCGACATTTTGGTGTCAATTTCGCTTTCAGGAACATCTCTCATAACGAAAATCAGATCAAATCTTGATAATATGGTGACTGGCAAACTTATGTTCTCATTTATGTTACGGTAAGGATCATATCGACCAAGAGCTGGATTTGCGGCTGCAATTATTGAGACTCTTGCGTTCAAGGTAGCAACAATTCCGCCTTTGGCAATGCTAATTGTTTGTTGTTCCATGGCTTCATGAATGGCGACTCGGTCGTCAGGTCTCATTTTATCGATTTCATCAACTGCACAGACTCCTCTGTCAGCTAGAACAAGTGCACCTGCTTCTAGAATCATGCCACCAGTTTTCTCTCTGACTACAGCGGCGGTCAAACCTGCTGCTGTAGAACCTCTTCCACTAGTATACAAACCTCTAGGAGCGACCCTTGATACGTATTGGAGGAGTTGGCTTTTAGCTGTTCCTGGGTCTCCTACTAATAGTATGTTAATGTCTCCTCTGATTGTTATTCCATCTGGAAGTCGTTTTGGCATGCCACCGAATAACAGGTATAGAATGGCTTCTTTCATGTCGTCATAGCCGTATATTGAAGGTGCGATCGACATGATCAATTTACGATGTATCCAAGGGTCTTTTGACAGTTCAAGAATTTTTTCTTCTTCTTCAGGACTAATCTCTAGAACATGAACTTCTTTGCCGGATATTTGAAGATGATTTGCATCCATGTAAAGATTGAAGGTTCGTAGTTTACCCCGTCTGCCTACAAATTCTTGCTCAGCTCTTACTATGCCTGTGACGGTTATCCTGTCACCTGGTCTTGCCGTATCTGATAAGTCTTCGAGCACTCTAGCATCCATAGAACGTGGTAATTGTCCTGGCGGGAGATCTTCTGGACGTTCTTGAAGTCTCATCTCTTGTGAGTTTATGTATGTTGATTCCTTCTCTTTGAAGTCAAGGAACTTGCTTCTGCAACCAGGTCTGGTGCAGGAGTCTGGGCTCTCCATAAAAAGTCCTTTCTGATCTATTCTGATCTTGGCTCCGCATCTTCTACATTCAAAGATTGCCTGTGTAAGGTATGGTTTCACTTGGGCTGCTCTGACAATTATTCCATCTACTGATACGAATCTACCTAAATTTTGAGAGCCTACTTCACGAAGAGATATCCGTTCATGAAGACCTCGGAATCTAGCTATGAACCTTTTAGTAATTTCAGCATAAGCTGGATCCTCTATCTTCATTTGCGCCCAGATTGCTCTATTGGCAAAATCAAGATACTCGTCTGGTTTTCCAATTAGCTCTCTAGCAAATTGTGGATCGAATGAATATAGATCTTCAAATTCTATCACTAATGCTCGGCTGTCTGAGGATGGCATCTGAGATAATTTTTCTCTATATTTGTCTTTGGACCCGAACTTGAAATCTTTCAGAAATTTTTGAAAACTCTGTTCTGGGCTTTCTTCGCTCATTTCTCGTCCTCAAGATGTAAAATTTTATTTTTCCATTCATCAATTATTGATCTCAGATCATTGTAGAGTCTTCTTTCCTCAGCAGTCATTTTCTTGATGGTAACAACAGTTATCGAAGGATTGGTTGCAAGATATACTATCTTGTGTAAACGACAATTGATGATGTCTTTTGACTGGCTAAGAGCATTTTCGAAAAGGGCCTTTTGAGATTGGTCTTTATCCTTTTTCTCTGAAAGCTCACGTAATAATTCTTTGAGTTTACTGTAGAAATCATAATCCAGTGGAGGTATTTCTCTGGATTCAGGAATGGATTCTCGCCAATGTATTTTTGCGAGATCGGGAACCTCAAGAGGTTTCTCATCAAGGATTTTTACTATTCGGTTCTTGGTTAATTCTTTAGCTAACCAGCGTGGAATTTGAATCTCGTCTCCAACCTTGAATGGTCCAAAAGTTTTACCGCTGAAAAATAATTCAGGCGTGTCATGTACGACTCTGGCCTTTATCATGCTTGATTCGTAATCTGTCTCAAAGTCATTGATTGACAAGTTGGAATCACATCAAATACTCTTCAAGAATTCCCGTAAACAGACAATGAAATAAAGGTTGATAATCTCCATTACTCCTGAAAATTGGGCAGACATCTATTTTAGGTATTTAATCTATCGGATTCGTCTATTCTGTATATTCGTGTATAATAGAAGTTTAACCATTCTTTGGTGCATTTCCATTGGAGATAAGGTATTAATGTAGCATACTCGATATGTGACAAGTACGCGCCAGGACCAAGTCGGTTTCTCATCGATATTCTAAAAGCTTAAGAGCCTATCGAGAGTAGCTTTTTTTAAGGTAGAAACTATTGAGTGAAGATAAAATTAGCAGACGTAAATACATGAAATATGCTGGTGCTGCTATTGCTGCTGGCGCGGTCGCAGCTGCGGGATATGGTGTCTATCAATATTCTGGTCAGCCTTCTCCAACCTCTCCATTACCCACAACTCCAACCATAGAGACTCCAGCCACGGGCAAGAAGATAAAAATCGGTGGGACCAAACCATTTACAGGTCCAGATGCAATATTCGGAATAGCTGAAGGTAGAGGGAACGAACTATGGGCAAAACTTGTCAATGAGGCCGGTGGTATCAAGGCTGGCGATGGAAACACCTACGAAGTTGAACTTGTTCTATACAATGACGAGCAAAAACCAGAGAATGTTCCTAGATTTTATGAAAAACTGATTAACGAAGATAAAGTTGACCTGTTGTTTGGACCGGTTTGGGGTCCCCTTGGCATGGCCACAGTGCCTATTGTAGAGAAATATCGTAAATTTGAGGTCTATGGTACCTGTTCATTCGACCCAGCTGTATACCAAGATTGGAAGTATATTGTTCATGTCATTACAAACGGTCCAGGCTACATGAATGCTCTCACTGACATGATCATCTCAAAGGTATTACCGAATGATCCTGACGCGAAAAATATTGCAGTTACACATGGAGACGACATGTTTAGCAGGACTGTTGGTATATACGGTCACGAATATGCATTGGAACAAGGAATGAATGTGGTATTCTACGACTCATACGGTACAGCAACTACTGATCTGACACCTATTATTTCTAGAGCTAAGGCAAATAATCCATCAATATTCCTAAACGCAGGAGCTTATGCAGCGGCCATCTTACTCGTAAAACAGATGAAAGAACTTGATTTGAATGTAAAAATGCTTTGGCCAGGAACTGGTGCCGTATTTCCAAAGTTCTATGAGACCCTAGGAAAAGATTGTGAAGGCATAGTCACATGTACCCAATGGGAACCTGGTGTTCTTTATAAAAACGATTATGGACCAAGTCATGATGAGTTCATCGATGAATTCACGAAAGAACATGGTGAAGCGCCAGATTACACGACGGCAACAGGATTCCAGCAAGGACTAGTAATGCAAAAATGCATGGAGCAATGCAGCCAACCAACAGATTCTGACGCAATGAGGCAAGTTGCCGGACAAATTGATATGACCACATTCTACGGCAAGTATAAAGTGGATCCTACTACCGGCTGGCAGATTGGACATGAAATGTCCAACATTCAATGGCAGAACGCTGAGAAAAAAGTTGTATGGGTACCTGGAGAAGAAAGTCCATCAGAACTAATATATCCAATTGCAAAATGGTCTGAGAGGTAAGTATCAGACCATCTTTATCTCCAATTTAGTAGCTAAGAAAATCGAATCTAACAGGATCCCCTATTCAAGAATATTGATTCCATTAATGATTAGTGGATACTATATTTGCTATCATTACTTTGTATTCGTTTTATTTTTTTTAAATCCAGCCTCGCATCTTCATTGCTTCAACTACGCGCTTAACAGCAATTACGTAAGCCGCTTGTCTCATGTTTATTCCTTCTCTCTTAGAAGTATGCCATGTTGAATGGTAGGCTGTTGTCATTTTTTCATCCAAACATTTATGGACATCGCTTTCTCCCCAAGTATATCTATAAGAATTCTGAACCATTTCCAAATATGATACTATGACTCCTCCAGCATTACATAGAATATCAGGTATAACATGAATTCCGTTTTTATCCAATATTGCGTCAGCTTCTGGAGTTGTTGGACCATTAGCTAATTCGGCAATTATCTTTGCGTGAATCTTTGATGCGTTTTTCTGTGTTATTACGTTCTCTAAACCTGCAACAACAAGTATGTCTACATCAAGTTCCAATAATTCTTCATTGGAAATTTGTTTTGCATTTGGGAAAGTACTTACCGATTGGGTTTTTTTCTTATGATCGAGGACCTTCACCGCATCAAATCCTTCTTTATTATATATCCCTCCTTTTGAATCACTGACAGCTACAATTTTAGATCCTGAAACGGATCTCATAAGTGAAGCCGCAAAATATCCTGCATTTCCATAACCTTGTATGGCAACTGTAGCTTCCTTGAGTTCTATTTCTGAATCCATGACTGCTTCACGAATAGTGTATAAGCCTCCACGAGCGGTTGCATCCTCCCGTGAAAATGAGCCTCCCAAACATATTGGTTTGCCTGTGATTACTCCGAACTGATTACTTCCGACGATTTTAGAATATTCGTCCATCATCCAAGCCATTATCTGTGGATCCGTATACACATCTGGAGCAGGCACATCTTTTTCTGGTCCGATTAATTGCCAGATCTGATCAATATAGGCTCGACTTAGGCGTTCTAACTCTCCTTTGGACATTTGTTTGGGATCACAAATGACCCCTCCTTTTGCTCCTCCAAGAGGCAAGTCCATAAGAGCACATTTCCATGTCATCCAAGCTGCTAATGCTCGTATAGTATCGATTGTCTCGTCGGGATGAAAACGAATTCCTCCCTTTGTTGGACCTCGGGCATCATTATGTTGCACTCTAAAGGCTGGAAAAACTTTGATTGAACCGTCGTCCATTCGAATTGATAAGGATGCGTGAAGCTCTCTTTTTGGAACCTGTAGAATTTTAACCAAATCCGAATCAAGATTTAGAATCTTTGCACATTGTTCAAGTTGTTTTTGTGCAACTTTAAAAGCAGAAAGATTTTCCATTTTTATTTACCGTTTCATTTTTTTCGATATGTTTTTAGAAATGATTTATTATTGCGATAGTATGAATCCTCGTGAATCATCTATATGGGATAGTTACATTTTACACAGATTATTTTGTGCGGATAGATAATTTAAATCAATTTTAATATCATATGATAACAAAAAATATGTAGAAACATGTGAAGTATGTCCATTAAAGGTCCTCAATCATGACGCCAATAATTGAAAAGAAAGAACTGAGTCTAGGCATTAAATCTTTGACATTACTTTCACCTCTAATCTCAAAAAAAAGCAAACCTGGACAATTTGTAGTTTTAAGGGTCTCTGAAAAGGGAGAACGAATTCCATTGACAATAGCAGATGCCGATAGTAAAAAGGGAACCATCAAGATAGTCTTCCAGGAGGTTGGAAAGACTACCAAAGAACTGGGCAAATTAGCCATTGGTGATCATATCCTGGACTTGGTAGGTCCTCTCGGCACACCTAGCGATATCAACCTTTTTGGCAGAGTGATTGTTGTGGCTGGTGGCGTTGGAATAGCTGAGGCGTATCCTATCGCGAAAGCTCTAAAGAAGCAAGGAAATAAAGTCGTGACAATTCTTGGAGCCAGAAACAAAGATCTCTTGACAATGACAGGTGAGATGAGGCATGTAAGTGATGATCTGTTTATAACAACGGATGATGGGTCAGTTGGACGAAAAGGACTAGTCACTGACCAATTGAAAGAACTACTGGAGAAAGGTATGAATGTTGATAGAATAATTACTATAGGACCAGCCATTATGATGAAAGCGGTATCTGATATTACAAAGCGATTCCGTATATCTACTGTTGCAAGCTTGAATCCTATCATGATCGACGCCACTGGCATGTGTGGTGCATGCAGAGTATCTATAGGAGGGGAAACAAAATTCGCATGTGTTGACGGCCCCGAATTTGATGCACATAAAGTAGATTTTGACCAGTTACTATCTAGGCTTGACATGTACAAAAACAGCGAAAAAATCTCTGATCATAAATGCAGGTTAGTGAATGATTAGAATGTCAGATGAATCAAAAAAACACATAATTTCGAAGTATGTTATTAAAAAACAAAAAGTCTCAACGAGACCAGTTGCTGAAAGGATAAAAGATTTTCAAGAAGTTTCGCTTGGACTAAACAAGGAACAGGCGATCTTGGAGGCTAATCGCTGTCTTCAATGTCCAAAGCCAAAATGCATTGTTTCATGTCCAATTGGAATTGACATACCCAAATTCATAAGATGTATAGCAAATGAAAATTTTGAAGACGCGATTAACAAAATTAGGGAAAAAAATGGTTTAGCCGATGTTACAGGTAGAGTATGTCCACAAGAAAAATTATGTCAAGCTGCATGTGTTTTAGCCAATAAAGATGTTCCAATAACGATTGGTGCTTTAGAACGATTTGCGGCAGATGTCTCTATAGATAAAGAAATCAAAGCTCTGAAGTCAAATGGAAAGAAAGTTGCTGTAATCGGATCAGGTCCTGCTGGTCTGACTGCTGCTGTTGATCTAGCTATTTTAGGCTATGAAGTGACTATTTATGAAGCATTTCACGAGTCTGGCGGTGTTCTAACATATGGGATTCCAGCATTTCGTCTGCCTAAGGAAGTAATAGGAAAAGCGATGAGGTATGTTAAGTATCTAGGCGTTAAAATTGAGAAGAACGTCATTATAGGTAAATCTCTAACTCTTTATGATTTGTTTGAGCTTGGGTATGATTGTATTTTTATCGGTAGCGGCGCTGGTTCACCTAAATTTCTTCATATCCTAGGAGAGAATCTGAATGGTGTCTATTCTGCAAACGAGTTTCTTACACGATGTAACCTTATGAGAGCTTACAAATTTCCAGAACATTCTACCCCAGTTTATGTAGGCAAACAAGTTGCGGTTATAGGTGGGGGAAATGTGGCTATGGATTCTGCAAGAACTGCTCTTAGGTTAGGAGCAAACGATGTCCGTATAGTTTATCGTCGATCTGAGAAAGAAATGCCAGCTAGAATTGAAGAGGTAAAAAATACTAAAGATGAAGGTGTGAAGTTTATGACTTTAGCAAATCCGTTGAAGATTCTAGGAAATAATCAAGCTCATGTAACAGGTCTTGAATGTATCAGGATGGAGCTTGGTGAACCTGACACTTCCGGAAGGAGAAGACCGGTTGAAGTCAAGGGGTCAAATTTTACTATAAATGTAGATATGGTCATTGTGGCCATAGGACAAAAACCAAATCCAATAATCAGTCGTACAACTCCTGAACTCAAAGTAGACAAGGAAGGCTACATCATTGTTGATGATCGTGGTAGAACTTCATTTGAGAAAGTTTGGGCGGCTGGTGATATTGTCCCAGGTCCTGAAACCGTAATTGAAGCTATGAGTGGGGCGAAAAATGCAGTAAAAGATATTCACCTTTACATGAAACGTCGAGAAGAAAAGGAGCTAGTTCTTAACCCTGTATTAGCATGGAAGTTTTGAATCTTTCATATATAAAATCTGATTTTTGACAATCTTTTTAGTAAGTTTTCTATGTCTATTCTCTTGGTAAAGGATGGATCGATTTGGAAGCTGCAATGTGGGCAGAAAAATATAGACCGAGACTATTGAATGATCTAAAAAATCAAAAAGAAATTGTTGAGCAATTAAAGAGATTTGTAAAAACCAAATCAATGCCTCACTGCCTCTTTGCAGGCCCACCTGGAACGGGAAAAACTACAGCTGCGTTATGTCTGGCTCATGAGCTATTTGGTGAACGATACATGGACGCATATATGGAACTTAATGCAAGTGACGCAAGAGGAATAGATGTAGTCAGAACTACGGTGAAGGAATTCGCGAGGATTTCAACCATAAGCAAAGTGCCCTTCAAATTGCTGGTACTCGATGAGGCGGATAATATGACGTCTGATGCACAACATGCGTTAAGACGGACAATGGAGAGATATACTGAAACCTGTCGCTTCATTCTATCTTGCAACTACTCAGGCAAAATAATTGAACCCATCCAATCGAGATGTGCGTTATTCAGATTTTCACCGATATCAAAAGATGACATTAGTTCATATCTGGGTGAAATTGCTAAAAATGAAGAAATAACTTTAGGACCAAACGCTCTCGAAGCTATAGTCTCATTTTCTGAAGGTGATATGAGACGTGCCATTAATGCACTACAGTCAGCATCTTCTTTAGGAAAGAAGATTGATGAAAAATCTGTCTACAAAATTATCGGTAAAGTAACCCATGAAGACATCAAAGAAATATTGGCACTTACACTCAAGAATGAATTTATTGAGGCGAGAAATAAATTGCGGACGGTACTGATAGAATACGGAATATCCGGACAAGAAATTATCAAAGAACTCCATTCTGAAATATTCAGAATAGAATTGCCAGAGAAAAAAAGAGTAAAGATTGCTGAGGCTATCGGAGAAGTCGATTTTAGATTGGCTCAAGGCGCTGATGAGGAAGTTCAACTGAGTTCTCTTCTAGCCCAAATTGCATCTGAGGATATGCAGAAATAACGTGCCCTTGTTAAGAAAAGTTATGCGATAGGTAGCTAATCGATTAGGTTTTTTCTGTCCAGATTAGCTAAATTCATATGTGTTCATTATCAAATTTGCTTATAACGCGCGTGTGCATTACAGACTTAGTTTATAAGTAGTTTATTCTCTCAAAAGGATTAATTCTTAGTAGAGGTTGAATGTATTGGTAGAAAGCGTCCAGAACAACGCGTCATATCTTAACGGTAAATCCACTACTGGCACTACGACTAGAGTTAAAGATACAAGTTGTACAAGTGGGATGTGTCCTATATGCACTAGCGATTGTTCAGTATTATGTGAAATAAGTTTAGCTGCATTCCGAGGAAGAGAAGCACTTTACCCTGATCCATTCTATTTCGGATACAGCACCGCTGGTGCGTTGAAAGATTTCAGATTAGACTGGTCTCATTTCAACATTCAAGCTAGCATGCTTAAAGCAGAAGGAATAGCCCCTGATCCTGATCAAGCCTTCTTCCAAAATGTAGATGTATCAAGCTCGGTCGGTGGTATCCAATTGAAGATGCCAGCCATAATCGGAGCATATGGTTCTACTGAAGTTGCAAGAATATACTGGGATGGTCTTGCTGCTGGTGCTGCAATAACAGGGATATTGATCACGATAGGCGAAAATATTTGTGGAATGGACCCGGAAACAAAATTGGAAAAGGGTAAGGTTGTAGAATCAAGTGAACTGAAAAGAAGAGTTGAGACTTTCAGAAAATTCTGGGATGGAAAATATGGCGATATTGCGGTACAGACTAACGTTGAAGATCAAAGACTTGGAATCGACATTTATGCGCTATCCAAGCTTGAAGTCAACATAATAGAGAGAAAGTGGGGTCAAGGAGCTAAAGCGATAGGCGGAGAAGTCAGGATAAAAGACATTGAGCGAGCTATTATGCTTAAAAAACGGGGATATTTTGTTATTCCTGACCCAGAAGATCCTGCTATTCAAGAAGCTTTCAAACAGGGAATAATACATTCTTTCGAAAGACATAGCAGAGTTGGAATTCCGACTATGGAAGGCTTCTTAGAAGATATTGACCAATTAAGAGAACAAGGTGCCAAGAAAATATCTTTGAAGACTGGAGCTTATAACGCTGCGGAAGTAGCATTCACCATGAAAGCCGCCTCAGAAGCTAAGATTGATTTTCTTACTTTTGACGGTGCTGGTGGTGGGACCGGTATGAGTCCCGTTCCAATGATGGATGAGATGAGTACTCCAACAGTATATCTTGAAAGCCAAGTTTTGAAATGTGCAGAGATTTTAAAGAAGAAAGGTAAACATGTTCCTGATTTGGTTATGGCGGGTGGT